>Ga0310125_10000445_pt1 | contig 19390 bp, 19 predicted proteins | sample CB11b_Tmax_Bot8__FD_203508 | JGI IMG/M metagenome (GOLD analysis project Ga0310125, IMG submission 203508) | Marine microbial communities from Western Arctic Ocean, Canada - CB11b_Tmax_Bot8 | ecosystem: Environmental > Aquatic > Marine > Oceanic | place: Canada: Western Arctic Ocean | collected... | reverse complement strand
GACACAAGGTGCTGGTGTTCAGCCAGTTCACATCGTTTTTGAGCCTGGTGCGGAAACGATTGGAGCAAGAAGGCATCGAGTACGAATACCTCGACGGCAAGACTCGAAATCGCAAAGAAGCGGTGCACCGCTTTCAGACGGACCCCACATGCCCGCTGTTTCTGATCAGCCTCAAGGCCGGTGGCCTGGGGTTGAACCTGACGGCGGCCGATTACGTGTTTATTCTCGACCCTTGGTGGAACCCTGCGGTCGAACAACAAGCCATCGATCGTGCTCATCGCATTGGCCAAACGAGACCAGTCTTCGCCTATCGACTGATCTGCCAGAACAGCATTGAACAACGCATAATCGAACTTCAGGAAAAGAAAAAGACATTGGCGGACGCTATTATCGGCAGCCAAGGCAGCCTGTTGAAAAATCTGACTCGCGAGGAACTGCAGAAACTGCTGGCCTGACGACGCAAAGGCTGCAATGGCCAATCTCTTTTTCGCCAGGTCATGAGCAGGGCCGCCCATGCAACCGGTATCGATCAGGACCATGGCGAAACACCGGAGTCGGTGATTTTAGGAACCGGCCGCTACCGGTACGAATTCGCTGATTTCCAGGCCGAACCCGCTAAGCGCCGTGGGCGTAAACGGATGGTTGGTAATCAGCCTCATCCTGCAAATCCCCAGGTCGCGCAGGATTTGCGAGCCGATGCCATAGGCCCCCTTGTCGGTCAGCGGCATCATGCCAGGCATAAACTCCTGGCGGCCTATATCTGGCCCGTCCTCATGCTGTTGACGGTCATCAGGCAAATACAGCGTCTGGAGGCGTCGCAACAATCCGGTACCCATTTTTTCGTGGCGCAGATAAACCACGACACCTCGACCCTCCCGGTGAATCATGGCCATCGCATTGCGCAACATTGATCCGGTCGGCTGTGTCAAATCACCGAAAACATCGCCCAACAGGTTCTGGCTGTGCATGCGCACCAGAACCGGGTCATCTATTTCCACCGGGTGGTTGTCCTGGTCCAAGCGGCCGACTTCACCACAGATCATCGCAACATGCGACAGCGGATCAACAGCACTGCGGTACGCAACCAAGCGAAAACGTCCGCATTCATTTTCAAACGGAACGTCGTCGACGCGCTCGACCAGTTGCTGGCGCTGCAACCGATATTGGATCACATCGGCGACCGAGCACATCTTTAACTGACACTTTTTACAAAGTTTTTCGAGTTGGGGCCGTCTGGCCATGGTGCCGTCTTCGTTCATGATTTCGATGATGGTGGCAGCGGGCCGCAACCCAGCGAGGATACACAGGTCAACCGATCCTTCAGTTTGACCGGCGCGAACAAGCACACCACCGTCCCGGCAACGCAGCGGCTGAACGTGCCCGGGCCGGGCAAGGTCGGATGCTGTCGCACTGGGGTCCGAAAGAAGTTTGACGGTATTGGCACGATCGGCTGCGGAAACACCTGTGCTAACGCCGAATCGATGGTGGGCATCGACGCTGACGGTATAAGCTGTACTGCGCTGGGTGGTATTGATACGGCCTTGTGGCTCAAGATCAAGACGATCGCATATCTCTCCGGCCAGCGGCACACAGAGCATGCCCCGACCTTCACGTAGCATGAAATTGATTGTCTGGGGCGTGACGAACTCCGCGGCACACACGAGGTCGCCTTCGTTCTCACGATGCTCGTCATCGACCAGCACAATCATGCGGCCGTGCTGCAGGTCTTCAATGATGTCGCTGATAGCATCCAAGTGCGATTCTTGGGCCCTTCCTTGTGGCAAACCGGACGGCAAGACTATTGCAAGGGTAACGCACGCAACCCACTTAATCATACGGCAAGGGTAGGCCTCATGAATTTGGGCCTAACCGGACGATGGTTCGTGGTCGAAATGGCATGTCTCGAGCCAAATCCCTGACATCTTCAACTGTCACAGCCATGACACGCTCAATTTCTTCGGACAGCGGAAAATATTGCCCCAAGTAGGTCCACTGGCTGCCGAGGCTACGCATCCTTCCGGCTGGACTTTCGCCCGAAAGTGTAACCTGCGTGGCAATCTTGTTCTTGGTACGCTCCAACTCATCGGCATCGATACTGGCAACATAATCGTCGAGCGTTTTGAGCAGGATTGCCTCCACCTCGCTGGCGCGGTCAGGGTCACATGACGCAAACACCATGTAGCTTCCAACATGGTCCTGCGCATAATGCGACATATCCGCCTCGTCGGCTAGGCCCGGATCGATCAGGGCCCAATACAGGCGTGATCCATCAACGTCACCGAGCACATCGACAAGTACACCCGCCGCATAGCGGCGGTCGTCCTGTGCAGACGGCGCTGGACACATCATCACCACGTAATGGCGGTTCAACTTAGCATCGGTCATCGACTGATCATGGCCAGCGATAACGGGCTCGTCGTAAATACGGCTGGCACCCGTCGGCTGCCACTGGCCGGCAATCGAGTCGACGCCGCGGACGAACTTATCAAACTCGAGTTGGCCCGCCGCCGCCACAATAACATTATCTGGGCTGTAATGGTGGCCAAAGTAATTTCTCATCTGCTCCACGCCCAGAGCCTTGATGCTCTGAGCAGTGCCCAACACGCGGAATCCCAAAGGGTGTGAGGCAAAATAGGTTTCTATCAGGGTGTCCTGCAACCGCCACTGCGGGCGGTCTTCGTACATACCAATCTCTTCGAGAATAACGTTCTTCTCCATGTTAAAGTCTTTATCGCGCAACGCCGGGCGAAGCATATGACCGATCAGGTCGACAGCTCGCGGCAGGTACTCTGGCAAGACTTGCGCCCAATAGACGGTGTTCTCGTGACTGGTAAACGCGTTGTAATTGGCACCGATCTCGTCGAACTCGCGGTTGACATCCTCTGCCGAGCGGTGCGTGGTGCCCTTGAACATCATGTGTTCAAGAAAATGACTTACCCCCATCAGTGCTGTCTCTTCGTCACGTGACCCGGCGCGGACAAAGAACCCGACCGACGCAGTATGTGCATCATCGTTGGTTTCAGCAATGATGGTCAGACCGTTGGCAAGCTGTTCGTGGCAAAACGCGATGGACATGGTATTGTCGCCGACAGCCGCTTTACGATGCCCAAGGTTATGAACGCACCCACCTACGGCCCCACGCAACGTATACCGCCGTGGCGGACCGGCCGAATCAGCACCTAACCCGCAGCTTTCTCCAATTCGTCGGCAAGCTCCTGCTTCGGTGTCACACCCACGAACTTGCGCAATACCTCGCCATCCTTGAACAGGAGGACCGTGGGAATCGAGTTAATATCGAACTTGAGCGACACTTCACGGTTGGAATCGGTATCCACCTTGCCGACCTTGACGCGGCCAGTGAACTCGTTAGCCAGTTCATCGATAGTCGGCGCCAACATCCGGCAGGGCATGCACCATTCAGCCCAAAAGTCCACCAGCACGGGCGTATCGCTGCTAAGCACTTCCTGTTCAAAGTTGTCGTCTGTCAGTTCGAGCACGGCATCGCTGGCCATCGTCAGGCTCCTAGTAAGACAAAATTCCGCTCTTTGCGGACAATATTCTACTGCTGCCGCCGATCAGCATCAAACCCCGGCTGTGCACTGCCAGCGAGAAGTAGTCATCAAAGAAATAGTGGTTCGGCCCCGGAGAGATCAACCTCGGCCATCACCATCAGCTGGCCCGCCGGACGATCTACCGTTTCGATGATAGGGTCAGATCGGCTTCCAGTCGCGGCAGCACCTGGACAAGTTGCTGCAGCCAAGGAAGGCTGAGTCCAACAACACGCTCAGTAACGGAAATCTCCAGGACACTATATGCCGGGCGCTTGGCCGGCAGGGGATATTCGTCGGTCGTACATGGCTCGACATGACATGCAACATCCAGCGACTTGGCGATCTGGCTGGCAAATTCGAACCAGGTGCAGCAGTCACCGCCGCAACAGTGGTAAATCTTGTCCGCGCCAGCCTCGATCAGTGCCAGACTTGCCTGGGCAAGATGTTCGGCGCTGGTTACCCGGGTCCGCTGGTCGTTGACAACCTGGAGTCGGTCGCGGTGGCGCATCAGCTTCGCCATGGTTCTGACGAAATTGCGCCCCCACGGCGCATACAAGCCACTGGTGCGAATGATCAGATACGAGCAACCCGCCTGCTCAATCCTTTCTTCGCCCTCAGCCTTGCTGCGGCCATAGGCATTCACCGGAACACGCTGCGCCTGTGGTGAATATGGGCTGTCAGCTAGCCCGTCGAAAACATAGTCCGTGCTGTAATGCAGCAGTCGGACACCTACCTCTGCGCATCGGCGTGCCAGGTTTCCGGGCACCTGCGCATTGAGATGATGCGCCATTGCATATTGTGTTTCGGCGCCGTCCACGTCAGTCCACGCGGCGCAGTTGATAATTAGTCGGTAACGCTGGTCGATGGCGATGTCAATGTCCTGAGCCCTGGTTAAATCGAGTTGGTCCCGACCAGGGGCAAAGTACTGAACACCACGACCAGACAACAACTCGGACCAGGCGCGCCCGAGCATTCCGGCACCGCCTATCAGCAGTACAGGCCCGTCAAAACCGCCCTGCTGTTTGTCCAGTTGTGCATCGGCGCTCATCCGTGGCTAACCTGCCAGCTAAATCCCTTGACGCTGTCGTGGGCGCGACGTTGCTCGTCAGGGGCGGCGGAATCATACGTCTGGGTGACGTAATAAAGCAGACCCGCGTCGCGGCTGCTGACCGTGGCAGCGCCGTGCCAAAGCAGTGGAGGCACGATCAGCACACCCGCACGCTTCTCGCCAATGACCATCTTCCAGGAACAATTGTCGTCTTCGCGATAAACACCGACCTTGATGTGGCCCATCACACACATCCAGAAATCGCTTTGATGCTCGTGTCGGTGCCAAGCCTTGATCACCTGTGGGTACATCACCGAGTAATTGACCTGACCATCGGGTCCCATGACGCCCTGCAACTGGTTCATCAACGACCAGCCGCGGTCGTCGGCGTACAACTGGGCGGGTACGAACAGCGGCTCGTGGTCGGCGTGCGCAGCCTCATAGGCATCCGCAACGCTGCCTTCAAACGCCCGTAGACGGTGCAAGGTCAACTCAGCCACTTTTGTCACATCCCTTTCTGCTCATGGCCGCTAGGGCTGTTTAAACCTGATTGGCTCCGCCCTTGGCCACCAGATTACCGGCACGATGCAAACTCTCAAAAGTACCTGCGTCTGTCCACCAACCTTCCAGCACGTCGTAGGTCAGATCACCACGCTGCAGGTAGTGGTTGTTCACGTCTGTAATCTCCAACTCTCCACGCCCACTGGGCTTGAGCGACTGGCAGATGCCAAATACGTCAAAATCGTAGAGGTAAATACCCGTCACCGCCAAGTCGCTGCGTGGGTTTGGGGGTTTTTCGATAATCTGCACGATCTTTTTATCCTCGCCCAGTTCGGCGACACCAAACCGCTGCGGGTCATCCACTCGCTTGAGCAAAAGCCTGGCACCCGAGGTCTGCTTTTTAAATGCGGCGACAGACTGTTTAATATTATTCTCAATAATGTTATCGCCCAGGATCACGCAGATTCGCCCGCCGTCGGCAAACTCCTCGGCCAGTTTCAGCGCGTCGGCGATTCCACCCTCGCCCTCCTGATAGGCGTATTCCAGGTGACGCACGCCAAGCTGTTTGCCGTTTTTGAGTAGCTTCAGAAAGTCACCCGCATGCTCGCCGCCGGTGACGATCAATACCTCCTCTATGCCCGCATTGACCAGGCACTGGACCGGATAGTGAATCATCGGCTGTTCGTACACCGGCAACAGGTGCTTGTTGGTAACCAGCGTCAACGGCCGAAGCCGGCTGCCCAATCCACCTGCCAGAATGACCCCTTTCATACCCATATACAATAGCAATCGGTTAACGCCCTGCTGCGCTTTATCCTGTTGTCGTCGTGAGCTTTAGAGCCGAACTTACTTATGGACGCGTTATGGACGCGTTATGGACGCGTTATGGACGCGTTATGGACGCGTTATGGACGCGTTATGGACGCGCATTGTCCGCAATGTGACCGTAGTCCTTCCTCAGCATCGATTCGTCACGCCATGGTGGAATATGCGATTCCAGTGCCTTGGTCGCCTGTGACAGGCCCGAACAGTTCGAGGCCAGCACCTTGAATACCTCGTTGGCGACCACGCGATGACCCAGGTCGTTGGCATGCACGCCGTCACTATGCACCAGCCAATGGGCGTCATCATAGGCCGCCAAAAGATCCGCGAACAAACAGTCTTGACTGAATGCCAACTTCTGGATCGCGTCGTTGTATTGGTAAAAAGTCTTTAGACTGGCCTTGTCGAAGCCAGACCCCTCATTGAACCCGACCATGAAATACGGTCCGAGCAATATGATCAACGGCTTGATCTTTTCACGCACCCGTTCGATGAGGGTATTCATCTCTGCGCAGAACAGGTTGATCGGCGTGCCGCCACGAGCATCGTTTAGACCATAGGAAATCGCCAGCAAGTCAGGCTCGTGCGCAATAACGTGTTTGTCCAGGCGCTCACTGGCGGCGGGCTTGCCACTTATCCCATAACAGGGGCTTCTTGTACTGACCACGTTAGCGCCGATGCCGACATTGACCAGTTCCACCGGCACGCATTGAAACTCGTTGACCAATCGCGCCAATTGCTCCGCCCAACAGCGGGGGCGGCAACTCGACCATCCCCCTGCCGTCGTACTTTCGCCCAACGTCACCAGTTTGACAAACTCTTTATCCCACCAATCTTTCTTCATTGCTTTTTTTCCATTACTCCAAGGTTCTCCACCAACCGGTGCGTTTCAGTGACAAAACTTCGCGTCGCGTGATACAGCATCACGTTGTCCAGGCTCATGCCGATGATGCGAAAACCATCCTCAATTGCTTTTTTTACACGCTCAATTTGCGGCTGCACCACATGCAGTCCCGCCGGCACGTTGTGTTCGCGACAGGCGGTGATGATCCGCCTGAGCGCATCGGCCATCCTCGGGTGATCCATCTGCCCAACGATACCCATGGAACCGGTCAAGTCGTAGGGCCCCACGAACACGCCGTCGATCCCTTCTACGTCGAGAATCTGATCAATGTTCTCGACGCCCTCGATGTGCTCGATCTGCACGATCACGGCAATACTGCCATTGGCGTTGGCTGCATAATCGTCGAAATCAACCCCGTAATTATTGGCACGGTTGTAGCCAAATCCACGCCGTCCCTCCGGTGGATATTTTGCCGCATCCACTGCCGCCCTTGCCTGCTCGGCACAATTGACCATGGGCACAACAATGCCGCCCACGCCGGCATCAAGGAAACGGGCAATCCACGCGCTGTCATTGATCGCCAGCCGCACAAAGGGCGTACACGGCCAGGCCGACATGGCGCGGATCAGGTCGGTACCCGTCTCCAGGTCGATTCCGCCGTGCTCGGTATCAAACATCACCCAACGTAACCCGGCGCGGGCAAACACCTCCGCTACAGCCGCATGGCCGATCTGCATAAACCCGCCCATGGCCACGCCGCCGCGGGCCAGTTCCTGGTGAAAATGGTTTTCCTTCATGGTCCGGTCTCCATGTACTGCTGCCGGGAACATGTGCCTGCCTTGGAAACACCCGCTACAGGCGAATATCAAACGTGTCCGAAGCACCGAACTCGCCGGTGGCCCCTGATATTTCAATCGAGTGCTGCTCGATATAACCCATCATGTCTTGGCAAATTGCGTCCACAAGTGCCTTGAGTTGATCTTTTTCGCCCTCGCCAATAAGGCGAACCCTCCCGTCAGGCAGATTCTGCACGTAGCCGGCAACTTCAAAACCCGAGGCTATCCGCCTTGCAGTGTAGCGAAATCCCACTCCCTGAACGCGGCCGCCAAAATAAACGGTGTAACGGATCATGCTGACCGTGGCCAGCCGGCGGCTTAGCCTTCCAGGGCTGTCATTTCCTCATCGGGAATCTCGAAGTTGGCGTATGCCTTCTGCACATCGTCGTGTTCCTCGAGCGCTTCGAGCAGATTGATCAGCCGCCGCGCATCGCCACCGGTGCAAGTTATGGTACTGGATGGAATCTGCGTAATCTGGGCCCTCTCCTGGGGAAACTGGGCAGCTTCAAGTGCCTGGCGAACGGCCATGAACCGCGCCGGCGAACACAACACTTGCCACGACTCATCGTCGTCAATCACGTCGTCACCGCCGGCGTCTATGACCACTTCCATAAGCTTTTCGTCGTCGACGGCCCCCTTGGCGACCATGATCTGGCCCCAGGTCTGGAACAGGTAGGACACGCAGCCGGACGCGCCCAGGTTGCCGTTGTGCTGCTCGAAGATTTTGCGTATTTCGCCTGCGGTGCGGTTGCGGTTATCGGTGAGGATTTCCAGCAACACCGCCACGCCACTGGGCCCGTAACCTTCGTAGATGATGCTTTCATAGGTCTCGGCGGCCAACTCGCCTGCGCCCTTCTTGACCGCATTGGCGATAGTGTCCTTGGGCATGTTGACTGCACGGGCCTCCTCGATAGCGTAGCGTAGCGTGAGATTGGTTGCCGGGTCAGCGCCGCCGTTCTTGGCCGCCACGATGATCGCCCGGGCGCATTTGCTCCACTGCGTACCACGCTTGGCGTCAACACGCGCCTTGCGGTGCTTGATATTCGCCCATTTGCTGTGGCCAGCCATGCCTCTGCATTCCGTTTTTATGCGACCGGCCGCATGCTGTCAGTGCCGTCACATGATCGCATACCTGGCCATGTTCATTCGCCTGCGGAACTGTACTCGACCGAGTAATTGGGACTCTCTCGCGTAATGGTAATATCGTGTGGATGCGATTCAACGAGCCCGGCGTTACTGACACGAATGAACCGTGCGTTGCGGCGCAGAGACGTGGTGTTGGCCGCACCACAATAGCCCATCGACGCTCGCAATCCACCGACCATCTGGTATACGAACTCGCCTAGCGGGCCGCGATAAGGCACCCGCCCCTCGACACCCTCGGGCACCAGCTTGCCCGACGCCGTCCCCTGCTGGGCATAGCGATCCGCAGAACCGGACATCATCGCCCCTTGCGAACCCATGCCGCGGTAGGTCTTGTATCGCCTGCCCATGTGAATGACCATCTCGCCCGGCGACTCGTCCAGCCCGGCAAACAGTGAGCCCAGCATCACCACCGAGGCGCCGGCGGCGATTGCCTTGGCAATATCACCGCTGCTACGCACCCCGCCATCGGCGATCACCGGCACAGAGGCGGCGTCAGCGGCTCGACAGGCTTCCGTAATCGCGCTGATCTGCGGGACTCCGACACCCGTGACCACCCGCGTCGTGCAGATCGAACCGGGGCCGATTCCAATTTTGATCGCATCGGCACCGGCGTCGATCAGGTCGGCTGCACCCTGATATGTCGCGATGTTGCCGGCCACGACGTCGATGTCATACTGCTGCTTGATCTGCTTGACCGTATCGATGACGTTGCGGCTGTGCCCGTGTGCGCTATCGACGACGATCACGTCCACCTCCGCACCGATCAGGGCCCCAACACGATCGTAATCGTGCACGCCCACCGCCGCCCCGACGCGCAAACGTCCCCGCTGATCGCGGCAGGAAAGCGGGAACTGGTGCAACTTGGCGATGTCGCGCATGGTGATCAGGCCGGTCAGGCGCATCTTCTCAATCTTGTTTTTATTGAGGATGGACTCAGCCTGTTGCAGCGTGGTGTCGGGCTCGGCGGTGACGAGCCGCTCACAGGTCATGACCTGGCCAATGGTCTGCTCCTGATCATCGAGAAACATCATGTCCCGCCGGGTAATGATGCCGACAACCTTGCCGTCACGCAGCCCGGTTTCGGTGATGGGCACGCCGGAGATATTCTGCTCGGACATGGCCCGCCGCACATCACCCACAGGCGCGTCCGGGGCCAGGATCACCGGGTCGGTAATCACGCCGTTGGCCGACCTCTTGACCTTGACCACCTCACGCACCTGGTCCTGCACGGCAAGATTCTTGTGAATCACACCGACGCCGCCCTCCTGCGCCAACGCGATGGCCAAAGCGGATTCAGTGACCGTATCCATCGGCGAAGACAGCAGCGGGATGTTGAGCCGAATGCGTCTGGTCAGGCTGGTCGAAACATCCGTTTCTGCCGGCACGACCTCGCTGTAAGCCGGCATCAGCAACACGTCGTCAAACGTGATGCCGTCGGCAATCGCCTTGGCGGCGACGGTAGCCCTGGCTGACTTGGACGCGTCGCCTGGCGCAGCGAAACTATCGCCGGCAGCGTCGACAGGGGTTATTTTTAATGTTGTGGGATTGTCTTCCATGGTGAACTGATACCGCCACTGGGCTTCGCCGTCAAGCGCGCAGGGGATATTCGGCCCCAGAGACTGGCTCATAGACCACGAGCCATTGAAAAGGGTATTGGATGCAGCGACGGGCTGCTGAGCGAGCCATCGACCAAGCCACTTCCCGATCGGCCAACCATGCCGGGCAGGCCTACTAGGCAGTTCTTCCAGTAAACGGGGCCTGCAAAAAAAACAACCGACCGCCCCAACAGGGCGGCCGGTCGAAAAATTCGCTGCGGTAGCCGGCTCAGGTGGCCGACACGCCTCGATCATTCATAGTTATCGTCTGCGTTGTAACCAACAGTAAGTACTTCATCGGCAAACAGGTCATCGGTACCTGTGGCATTGGCAGTGTTACCAAAACGCGTTTCGTTGGAAATCAGGTTATTGGTCTCGAATAGCGTGTGGTTGTCATTGTAAGCCACGCTGCCACGCCAATCCGTGTCGGAGTGGATACTGCGAGCGTCAGTACCGGTACCGGCAGCCGTCTCGCGGTCAAAGATTGCCGGCGCCTCGCTGTTGAGTGTCGCCGCCCATTCGTTACGACGCCCTGCATCGGCAGTCGAATCACCAATCTGCAGCATCGCGTATGAGAAGTGGTTCGTCGGAGTTCCAGCCATCAATGAGCTATTGGGGGTTTTGCTGGTCTCTGCCGGGCTCACGATGTACTCAGCGGTGAAAAACTGGCCGTCGAGCATGATCTGGTACCGACGCCCCGCGTGATCAAAGTCCGTCGGGTAGGTCGCTTCGTCCTTGCCCAGCCCCGGGTAGCTGTCCTGGTTGCTCTGGGAATACTGGATGCACGCGGCGAGAATGCCACGAACTCGCGCATTGCTCTTCATGCGCAGCGCTGTCTTGCGGGCCGCTCCCAAGGTCGGCAGCAGAATGCCGATCAGCAATGCGATGATCGAGATCACTACCAAGAGCTCGATCAGCGTAAATGCTCTTTTCTTACTCATCATGACTGTTGCTCCTGAAAAAAAGGAATCCTTTAACCACCTTGTGAGCGAGACATTCCGCGAACAAACCTGGGCCGTCATTCAGGTTCGCCGAATACCGGCGAAGTACAAACGGATAAATACCTGAGTTTTGGCCGTGTTTGTCAAATTCTTCCTGCTCACGCACACTCCAAGGCGACACGCGCGCCCTGACTAAACCTTAAATACATACCACCAACAAATCCCCCCGCAGGTGCGTGGCTGAGGCTCTGGCGAGCCGACCGGATAGTCTAACTAGACGGGATAATGGCTGTACCAAATAATAAACCGGCTACCCATCCTCTAACCACGCGCTAGCTGCCGCTAGCTGCATAATTTCCACATCTATATTTTACAGCCTTCTCCACCGGCGTCAATACTTAATTTGACGGTTTGGCCAGCCTGCACAAAAGTTAATTGTGCAAAATATGCCCTGCCCAAGAATGGACAAAACGGGGCCAATAGACATAAGGCATTTATATATAGGTATATATATATCACACTTTGCGATGACCGAAGCGTCTCCCAAACAACTCATCGCTGCCGTAAGCTCAACAACACAGGATTTCAATATTACAGGCCGCCCTCAACGCCCCGCCAAGGCGGACAAGCCCGATCACGGATGGTAGATCATATGTGCGTTGTAGTCCTGTGCCGGCGATGAGTTGCCGTATTCATCTTCGTTGAATAGATCATCTGTACCAGCGGCACGGGTCACATTGTCAAAGCGCGTCTCTCCAGGCAAAAAGTTGCTGCCCTCCAAGACAACGTGCCCGTCGTTGTAGGCCACACCACCCTGCCAGCGGCTATCGGACCAGATGCTGCGGGCGTCGGCTCCGTTGCTGGAATGCGGATCTGTCTTGTCAAGTCCCTCTGCAATATTACGATCCGCCACGACCGGCGACTGGGAGTTCATCGTGTTTCGCCATTCAAACTGGCGCCCCTCGCTTCTGTTGGTCACCTCGGGCTCTATGCAGGGAGGCGGACACCAGAGTCTAGACAACGCATAAGAATAATGGTCCTCCGCGGTACTCTGATACATCAACTGGCTGTTGGGGGTCTTGCCCTCATCAAGTTCGCCCGGACTGATAAGGTAGTCGGCACTCAAATATTGCCCGTCCAGAAGCATTTGAAAACGGGCAGGGGAGGACCACCATGCACTGACCGACACCGGGTGTCCGGCCATTATCTCCATGTCAGGAAGACCGCGACCCGGATAGTGGCCGCTGTTGCCCATGGCGTATTGCACCATTTGCTGCTGAATTGTTCGGATACGTGTGTTGTTTTCCCCTTTTCGCATGGCAGTTTTCGCTTTGCCCAGCACCGGCAGCAAAATACCTATGAGCACCGCGATGATCCCTATCACCACCAAGAGCTCTATCAGGGTAAATCCCTTGTTAAACTTCATCACTAACTCCTAGCAAACAATAACGTTATTGGATGATATGGACCACAACCGTAAACCACCCTGCCCGTATAGAGTACCAAAATCCTGAACGGTTAAACCGCCATGGACGAACGGGGGCCGGTACCCCTGGTTACTTAAGTGCGTCTTATGCAAAGCTCTTAATCGCATTCACTGGCAGGGCGACACGCTCGCCCGACAGGGTACGAACATCGTAGCCCTTGCAACCCATTATCAATACCGCCCCCACATCGGCAACTGGCCCCAGCCGTCAGGACCGGTAAAAGCAGAATGATTTTATTGGCCCGCCGCCACACCAGTCAAGCCCGGCGGCAGGCATCGGTTAAAATATCCCCATGACCCACCCTGAGGACCTCCAATCCCGCCCGCGGCGACTGCGGCGCGGACAGAGACTACGCGACGCTGTAGCCGAGGTCACCCTTGGCCACCAGGACTTGATCCTGCCGCTATTCATCACCGACAGCGATGAAGCCCAACAGGTAGCGTCTATGCCCGGCGTCAGCCAGATGCCGGTGGACGTGGCCGTGAACACTATTCGGACCCTGGCCCAGCGGGGGCTACGCCAGTTCATTCTGTTCGGGGTTACGCCTAAAGCCAAGAAAGACGCAACGGGCAGCTTCGCCCGTGACACAATGGCGCCGGTCAACCGCGCCCTGGCGGCGGTGCGTCAGGCGGGCCTCGACGTGATCGTGTACGCGGACCTGTGCTTTTGCGAATACTCGGACCATGGCCACTGCGGCGCATTGTGTGACGACGAACATTGGATCGTCGACAATGACCGCACCCTGGACCTACTGGCCCAGACCGCGTTGGTCCAGGCAGAGGCCGGCGCCGACGTTGTGGCGCCTTCCGGGATGATTGACGGTCAAGTCGGCGCAATTCGACGCGCTTTGGACGAAAACGGCTTCCAGCGCGTGGCCATCCTTTCCTACACCGTCAAGTATGCCTCTAACTTCTACGGCCCCTTCCGTGAGGCCGGCGAGGGCGCCATGGCGTTCGGCGACCGCCATGGCTACCAGATGGACTATCGCCGCAACCGTGAATGGCGCGTCGAACTGGAATCCGACCTGGCGCAAGGCGCCGATATGGTTATGGTCAAACCCGCGGTGACTTACCTCGACGTGATCCACCAGGTTCGCCAGGCGTGCAACATCCCGGTGGCGGCTTATCATGTCAGTGGCGAGTATGCCCAATTGCACGCCGCAGCCGACCGAGGCTGGATCGACCTGCGACAGGCCGCTCTCGAAACAACTTATGCCATCAAACGCGCCGGCGCCGACCTGATCATCACCTACTTTGCCCCGCAATTACTCGAATGGTTATGACAAGCCGCCCTGCAACATACGCTGGATACCTTTAAAGTACTCCACGTTGCGCCTGAGAGACGACTCATGCCACCGACATTGCGTCAGCGCCTGTTCATTGCCGCGGCCGTAGTACTCTGCGGGCTGGTGTGGCTGGCGACCAAGCCGGTACTGATCGCAGCCGATGGTTCGCCTGGGATCAGCCTCTTTTCTGCAAGAAGCGGGCCGCTAATCGCCTCTGTGCTCACCATCGCCGCGGCCGTTCCAGCGTTATTGATGGCGATGGCGATCTCGACATGGGCCAACCCCTTGACGGGCGTTTTCGTCACAGCGGCGGCACTGGTGACGCTGACTGCCAATGGCGGATCGATCGAAGGCTGGTGGGATCGAGCCATCCACGAAGCTGGTACCGAACTGCCGCAGGCGTATCTGAAATTGGTCCTGGAAACTGCCGTCTGGCATTTGCCGCTGGTACTGCTGATCATGGCTATCGGCAAGTTCCGCCAGCCTCTGCGACAACGCTGGTCCCTGCCCGAAGACAATGGGCCGGACACCGCTACCGCCTGGCGACGCCTCGATCGCCAGTCGGTTCTTTCAGGGCTGATTTGTGCGGTTGTCAGCACGGTAATGTGTTTGTTCATCGTTCCGGTGCCCGACACCAAGCAGGTGGTCATTGGCCTGGCCATCGCCTTTGCGCTTGGCGGACTGGTCGGCCATCTGCTCTTTCCGGACGCCAATCCGACCGGTATTCTGCTTAGCCCCTTGATAGTGGCGATAGCGGCGTACGTATTTGTGGCCTGTCGATTCGACACGACACAGCAGTTACTTGCCGCAGCCAGAGATTCGTCACTAACGCCGCTGCAAGGCCTCCAGGGGCCGGCCATGGCGCTACCGATCCATTACGCATCCTCGGCTGTCGCCGGCGCGGCGATCGGTGTCGGCTGGGCACAAGCCCTGCTCAGCGACAGCCACGAAAGCAACCCGTAGCACGGAGCGTGAGGATGTAACCCATGGATGTGACAACGTTCGTCGCATTACGGGAAACCGATGTCAACGACATTGAGTTAAATGAATTGGTCGCTCGCTACGCCCAGGACGGATACGTCTTTGCGCCAGGTGCGATTGAACAACAGAAAATCGACCCTGTTCGAGACCCGCCCGACCGGTAACGGTGACGATCAGATTCCAGTTCGCATTCGACAACTGGTAAACGAACTTGACGCGCGAAATTGGACTGCCCCTAACTGACCGGTGTCACGTTGACGCTGTTGCGATACGCAGGCAAGTTCGTCAATCGACGGTCTTCCACCGGGCCGCCGACGGAAAAATGATAGAGCGACTGGAAGCTCGTGCCGGTGATACCCAATATTTCGTGCACCGCGTCGTCGAAGAAGCAGCCAATGCCCGTGCTGCGCAAGCCCGCGGCCTCGGCTTCCAGATAGAGCACCTGCCCGATCACGCCGGCCTCCCAGAACAGGTACCTGTACATCGGTGCTCCGTAGCGGCTCAACGCGTCGTCGAAGTTCGCCAACATGCCGAGACTAAACGCGCCGGCGCCGGCCAGATGCTGATGACAACTGATCCGAGCAGCCATACCTTGGCAGTCGCCTGCCGCCAACAGATAAAACGGTAGTGCTTCGGGGCAGCCCGGCGGCTTCTGCCACACGAATTCGCTTCGCAGGGCACCCCGCAGCGCATCTAACTGCGACGGATCGCGCACCAGCGCGTACAGGCCTGCCGTTAAATCAGTGACGCGGTGGACGAACAATCCCAGGTGCGTACAGATCGGCCAGGCAACCGCGTCCCAAGGAACCGGACACAAACCGGGCACCACACGGGATAGCATCGCATAAAAGCGATGCTGCGTGACCGGCGTTTGGCCGTCCATGTCCAAAGCACTGCGGCGCTGGCGGATAATGCTGCCGGCTGAATACGGGCACGGCTCATAGGAGATGGCCTGCGCAATGCCAGCGGTGAAGTCAGTCGTCAACTGCCAGTTGGACTGCCTGCGGCATGCCTGCTGCACAACATCTATCGCTTGCCACGCACGGTGGTCGGGGCTCAACTGATTAGCCGCACCGAACCATTGGCCGTCGTCAGCCGCGTCGAGAATATCAATCGCCCCATGTTTGACCAAATCATGATGTGGCACGACAGCCGCAAGCAACTGAGGCGATTCCTGTTCATGCTCACGCTGAGCATCGTCACGATCAAGCCCCAACAGTTTCTCTAATTGCGTGTCCGGCAAATCATTTATCACCACCAATCGCCATCCCAACAACGCCGCGGCCAAACGCAGCGCCGCCAATGCGTGTCCCGTATCGTGCTGACAGTAACGGTACGCCCGCTCTCCGTACTTCCAGCTTTCACGCCAGAAGATCGTGCTCAATGCCACAAAGAAACCATTTTCCGGCCAGCCTGACATCAACTGTGACCATGACCGGTCGGTAAAGCGGGCACGATGTTCCAGCCCATGCTCTTTCGGTGCGTAATGGTAAAGCCCCGGCGCCGCCGCGATGCCTTCCAGGGCGCCTAACAGCAGGTAGCCTTCCGTCGGGTGCAGATTGCCGCTTGAGGGATTGACACGCAGCGCCCACGACGACGCCCCATACTGCTTCCACGCCGACAACGCCAGGCTGTAAAAGTAAAACGCCGACAACGAATCAATGTTGACCGGCTGAGGTTCGATCGCACTAGGTTCGTACAGCAGATCGTACGACGGCGTCTGATCGCTTTCGGGAAACCGAAGCTGGATCATTTCCGCGCCGATAAAACGGCGAAACGGTTCGGGCTGCGTGTCCCAGTCCATGTGGCCAGGCGAATTGGCATAACGATCGTAGTGGTGCTTGGTGCGCTGGTGATATCCTGCGGCGACCAATCGGGGATCGGCGCCGCCGTCAAACTTGGTTTGGCTTTTTGCCATTTAAGAATCCTGTCACGACGCCAGAGCTTCGCGAAAAATGCACTTGAAATCATCAACCGCCACGCGCAAATCAATATTCTGACAATCCACCGCCTGCAGAGACGTATCACGATCAGTAAATGTCCAGTGGATGGGCCAGTCGAAATGCCACAGGCGCAGCGACTGGTAGCATCGCGAGAGCAACTTGTCCGTACAGTCGTTGCGAGAACCGCTGGGATAAGCAAAATGTTCAGGTACAAATCCGAGGTGTGTTTTGAACAGCTCGCTCGACGTACGCACCTCATGCGTGACGGCTTGATCGCCTTCGACAGCGTGCTTGTCAGCGACCTTGCAATGGGTGGCGGTGTGCGCCCCAATTTCCCAGCCGGCGTCAAGCAACTGGCCCGCCTGGTCCCAGGTCATAAACGGCTTTTCGATGACGCCCTCGGTCAAAGTGCGTACAGCCGCCGAACGGCCTTGCGAGGCCGCCTCCAAGCCGTCCGTAATGGGAAAACAGGTGGCCGCCACGGCAAATTCCTTCAGGACCGGCAGCGTCACCGTGGCCGTATCCAGCCAGCCGTTATCGAAGTGCAAGGCAACGGATCTTTCTGGTAATGTTGAGCCGCTGGCGATCCAATCGATCACCTGGGAGGTCGAGACCACCTGCCACTGTTGATCCGCCAGGTACTGCAAGTGCCCTCGAAACTGCTTTTCCCCGATGATGCCCGCGCCGGTTTCAAACGTCGCGGCCGCCAACTCGGGCGCATCGTCGCGATACACGTGGTGATAAACGAGAATAGGTACGCGTTGCGTGGCCATGCAAAATACTCAAGCCGTCATTGATCGACCCTGTTGCCGCCTGATAAAAATGTATCGGCAAAATAGAGCGGGGCCGACCCATCACGGGCCATAATCGGCTCGGCCGAGTAGACCGCCAGGTACACGCGGCGATGGTGGTCCGTAAGGTTGGGGCCGCTGCGTATCGCTTATATTGACGGGTGCAGAAACGCCCATGACCGCTAGAGACCTTACGCCGCTTATTCGTTGCCGAAAATAGGTACGCCCAACAGAAATTCGCCAATGTACAGCACGACCGCCCACTGCATCAGATCGAGGATACGCGCCGGCTTGGACTTGTCCTGCGTGAAAGTATGTTCCTCATCCGACCAATGGTCTATGACATTTAGAAACACGCGAGCCGCGGCGTCGAAAATCTCCTCTTGCCGATAGTCGTCCAGTCGATCCATGCCCACCTTCAGCAACAACATCGGGTCCCACACGCGACAGGAATAACCATTGTCTCCGAAGTCACCTCGCGGCGTTTGTAATCCGAGCGTCGTGTCCACTATTTTCTCAAGGTGATTGATCTTCCAGTTGCGCGTCCGGTACAGCCAACAGATCAACTTGTAGGCGCCGCAAGCCGAGGTGTTCATCGTTGCCTTGCTGCCGAACCAGTAGCCGGTTTGCGGGTCCTGGTGCTCGTCGAGCCAGTGGTGCACCAAATCCACCATGCCATCGTCAGGCTGGTTCGTCTCGTGGAGAATCCGCTCGTGCCTATCAACCTGATAGGACGTCTGCGCCCCCATCCCCCACGGATTGGTGTGCCACAGGTCACGCACGAGAAAGTCCAAGGTGCTTTGCCTGCTGGTCAGGTGATCGTAATGCTGCAATTGTTGTAACGGCACACGGTACACATCGGGCTTGTCCATATTCTTGAACACTTCCGCCAACCGGTTGGACAGGTTGTACATCGTGCCAAAAAACTCTTGTGACCTGCTGGTCTGCTCCGCAGCAAACGGTTCTTCTATCAGACCGCTCTCAGGATGCGCATACGACAGGATCGTCTGTACCCACTCGTCAATCTGCCAAGGCGTATACGGCTCCTCGAAGCCGTATTCAACCAGCGACCAGCGTGTTTCTAACGCGCGGTAAGTCGCCTGAAGCGACCACGGGTTTGGATAATCCGATTCGCGGAACAGGCCAAACGGCCCGTCCTGAACACGCATGTGCTCGAAAAACCGCCAGATAGTGTTGATCCGCTCGACCAGGTGCTCGAACACGTCGCGACAGGCTCGCCGACAGCCCGTGCAGTTGAGCGATTCCCCTTTGGGTACCCCAAACACGTCATCACACGACGGACAGTAGGCGTAAATTTTTTTCGACCGCCAGTTCTCGTGCGGGATAATTAGCCGATTGCCCTGTATCTCGGCAGTTGTCATCGGTGGACTACCTTCACCTATCCAACTCTTGGCTTGATACTACAAATTACCGGCCATCTGCTTGTGCCAGCAGGGGGCAAGCTTATTGAGCAACTGCGGCGATGATATATTTTCTCAAAACCACATGATCACCCCGGTGGTTCGAACGCAAAAAAGCACAGCTGTTCCTGTTTTGCCCCTTGGTTAGCGCCGCCGAAATAGATCGTGCCGTCCGCAGTTAGGCACCCCGCCCCCCCG
>Ga0310125_10000444_pt1 | contig 19400 bp, 19 predicted proteins | sample CB11b_Tmax_Bot8__FD_203508 | JGI IMG/M metagenome (GOLD analysis project Ga0310125, IMG submission 203508) | Marine microbial communities from Western Arctic Ocean, Canada - CB11b_Tmax_Bot8 | ecosystem: Environmental > Aquatic > Marine > Oceanic | place: Canada: Western Arctic Ocean | collected... | reverse complement strand
AAAGTTGATTACATTGGATTCGATCGGTGGTACCACGCGTTGATGCAGTTTCCCGTCGACAAGTAGATCAAATACACAAGGTGGATCCGTTTCAACAAGTGGAGGAGTAATGCCAAGGATCACCGACGAGGTGTTGCTTACGAACGTCAACCTCACCCCTGCCGGTGCCGACGCCATCTTGACCAGCTTGGGGTCAAATAGATCCCGATGTATTACAGGTATGCGCCAGGGATGTACCCCGTTCGGTGTCATCTCAATTGACACGGCACCTTCAAATGAAACTGGCCCACCGGTCAGAACCAAGGATTTTGTATCTTTCATCATTTTCTTTACCCACCATCCATATCGGTCGCCCGGCAAGCCACGCTACAAGCCACCAATTTACGGTCAATATCATGCGGCCACCTTGGACCAACAACATTACGCGATGTTGATTGCCCGATGAACTTAAGCGATGATTTAAGCCATCAACCATTCTCATATGCATATGATGGTTAACATCATGTCGAATCGTATGGTAGAAAACCTGCAGGCAGGAGAACAACAAGATGCAAGTTGATGACATTCTCGCCGTACCCGCCAAGGTTCTTACCACTGAACAACGCGAGTTTTATTTCGACAACGGCTACCTGCTGCTGGAGGAGTTCATTCCGAAAGAGTGGCTCACGCGATTGCGCGAAGCAACTGACCGGATGATCAAGCGTAGCCGGGAGATAACGGAATCCGACTCGACTTTTGACCTTGAATCAGGGCATTGCGCTCAGGAACCAAGATTGCGCCGGGTATCCAGTCCCGTCGATCACGAACCGGCGTACTGGGAATACGCATCTGAGTCGATGCTCGCTGACGTAGCAGCCGACCTGGTTGGCCCAAATGTCAAATTCCACCATTCAAAACTGAACTTCAAATGGCCCAAAGGCGGCGAAGAGGTGAAATGGCACCAAGACATCTCATTTTGGCCACATACCAATTACAGTCCACTCACGATTGGAACCTATCTCTTGGAAGTTGGGAATGACCAGGGTCCCATGGGAATCCTTCCCGGAAGTCACAAAGGCCCCCTTTTCGACCAATACGGTCCTGACGGAACATGGATGGGATGCCTGGGGGATAAAACAACCACTGAACTTGATCTGGATGGTGTGCACCACCTCACCGGGCCCGCCGGATCTGTCACAGTACACAACTGCCGTGTGATTCACGGATCCAAACCAAACCATTCGGCGAAGGGGCGACCGCTTCTTCTCAACGTGTATTCCTCGGCAGATGCTTACCCTTACACCTACAATCCCATTCCCACTCCCCACTGTGGTGAAATCGTGCGAGGTGAGCCTGTCCAGTGGGCACACCACGACGAGCAGCCCTGCCAGATCCCCCCTGACTGGTCGGGCGGATATCAATCCATCTACGCAGTCCAGCAAGGAGAAGACCAAACCAAATAGTGATACGCCGGGCTTGCCGACGACATCAGGAAGTAAGAATCCACGATCGCATCTTCTTCCACGCATCGACATCCAGCCAGTCGGGGTCGGCCGCGGGCTTTGCATCAGCCATCTTCCCAAGCAGAGTACACATCTCTTGGTGGCGATGAACACATTCGTCGCGTACTTGCTTTTCCGCTGTAATAACAAAAAGCTTTGATACATTCAGTTGGGGAATCGAAAACTGAAGGCGATCATCTTTCTGGTTGGGTGATACCTCGGTGATCTCGTCATGCGCAACGCCGAAGATGTACCTGGGGCTTAAGCACGATGGTATTCTCACTTCGACCGTCACATTCACTGGGTCAAAACGAGGTGGTTGTGAATTACTTAAGGGACCTGTGGCACTATTAAAAAATTCGCCAAATCGAATGTTGTGGTTGAGAACCACGATGATCAGTGTATCCAAACCGCAGATCAGGGCACCTGCTTCAGCAGCTGGCACGGCTTGGGCAATTGGAGCTCCGAAGGACTCGATGGGCGGATCCACATCGGTGACCCGTGCCAAGTATGAAACATCGCTCTTGGCAATCAGTGGTCCAAGTGTTCGCAATTCGCAGTTGACACGGCCATGCTCATCCCAGGTCTCCTTGAGCATGTTGGCCACTGCCGGCTCCAAGACGTATGGCCCAACCTTGTCATACGCCGGGGCACCAAGGCCTAGGCGCAGCACCGGCTGCTCACCCTTATTGAAGTAATGGGATGACGACCGCAAGGCGCGATAGCCCCAGTGACTCATGGACTTAGCGCCCTGCAATAAACAGCCAAACGTCAACCAACGATGCTCACTGGGTGTCAAGCAACGTTGGAATGCCGGATACCGTTCAAGTTGAACCTTCTTTTTCCGATCGATGGGTACTGCAATCTCGCTGTCGCGAAAATAGGGCCAAAATGGCCGGCGGGCTGTCCGGTACTCGCGGGTATGTAACGCTGCAACACGACCAAAGCCGCGATCGACACTGGGGCACATGAAGTATCCATACGAATTGGTCACCGCGTCAGGAACCGTCATATAACCGGCAACCGCACTCTGGGTTGGCCAGACGAGGTTAAAGAAAACCATCGGCATTGGCTCGTCCAAGGCATTGAGGGACTGCTGCGCCGTGTCCAAATTCTGCACCAAGCTAGAAGCCGATGTTTCACGGAGCGGTTTATCAATCTCATCCACCCAGAGCGCTTCGATCGACTGACGACGGCGCAAGGCATGAACCAGCATATGCTGACCAAACACCACCCGGTCGAACCCCATTTGATCTGCCTTCTTGACATCAAAGTTTCCCATCAGCGCCGTTACCCCATGATGATGAAGATCTTCCAAGTAATCTTTGCGTGCCATTGGCTGGTTGACGGCAGTAATGATGTTGAACTTGGATGGAAACGCTCTAAGGACATGGCCCGTCCGCTGACCATCAGCCATCGTCACAACGACCTGTACCGCTTGACCCTTGGCCAAGGGCTCAGCCAATGCAATTTCGATCGGAACCACATCACGAAAGACGGTTTTGGCGCCCAAGCGTGCCCGTTCGGTCATATCTGAGCCGTTCACTTCCACACCCGCGATGTCCACGGGCTTGACCCGCGCGTCGTACAGCACGTCATTCTTCTGCACATATAAGTAAAGGATCTTTAGGTCTTCACTGAATCCAAAGAAATTGATCTGTATTGCACAATTCCTGTTGAGATCGACCTGTGCACGAACTGCATCTCCTTGCTCAGGAAGTATGACAAGTGGAACGTGGTACCCTTCTTCAGTACTGACTTGCGAAAGAAGGTTGTGCGGTTCGGGCAGGTTTTTGCACCGGATCTCCAGGCGACCGACTTGACCACCCTCAATGCAGTACGGCTGCTGTCGTACATAAGCGATCCAGTCAGGTGGTGTTTTCGGCTGGATAACACTGTCCGCAAACTGGATTTCCTTGATAACGAACCCTGCATCACCCATATTTCGGTAATAGGCATGAACCGTGCCCGGTACGCGGTAGCTAATAGATGGCTGGGGATGGTGCAGTTGCCATTCCAAAAAATCCATCTCAATCTTCGGTTTCCCAGCAGCTTGGCACACGTCTCGACGAACCAGATGCCAATCCCCCTTTACTTCCATATGATCAACCACGCAGGCACCTTCCGCCGATAGTCCGACCGTTCCCAGCGCATCTGCTTCGATCAGATCGGTTGTGGCAATGAGCTTGCCGTCTACGCTTACGGTCACCGTTGGACTTGCAAGCTGGATCTCAACATCGTGAACCCGGCCAGGTTCCAGGGTAAAGTCGCTTATCTTTACATCCAAATCCGCACTTGGCTCTAACAGGTGAACCCCCCGGGCACTACAGAACCGCAATAACGTGAAGCCTTTGTCACCAGGATATCGCAGGACTACTCCGAGCGCTCGACCTCGGATTCGTCCCGATGCATGATCCAATCGCATACGCACATGTATTGTCCCCTCGACAAGGCGCACTGGACTGATGATCATCTGGAAATCCAGCGGTGGCACCTTGGTAACCAGTTGCTGTTCTCTGATTAACCAATTGCCGGCAACAATATGCCAATCATCCAGACTCGGAAGGGAAAAGTCATCCCTGTAGATTGGTTTACTAGTTGGCAAGATTTTTCTCCATTGATTCACCATTGCGAGATGGGAGTTCGCCGATTTATATCGCAGCAATTCGAACGTAGCATATCATTAACATGCAAGTTATTCTCAACACTTACACGTTGCAGCTTACCGCTAATAGGAGATAGTTGATTTGGCAACAAGAACACCAAAATTCCCCGTGGGGATTTGGGTTTGGATGGGTAAATGGGTTCCGCATGAAACCGATGTCCGCCATCAGTACATCGAAAAAATGTTTGGCAAGATCGCTGACCTGGGCTGTAATCTTGTGGTCATTGGCGCTGACGCTTCAGAAGAACGACGAGAATTGATGGATCGAGCCCATGCGTCCAACCTTCGAGTCATCATCAGTTGTGGCAATGTACACACCTGGGTGCGTACTGGTTGTGTCAATGACCAAGCTGTGAAAGTCGTGGATGTGGTGGACAGGGAGGTCGAGCAGTTTGCTGACCACCCAGCCCTAGCCATGTACTTTATCAACGATATCCCCGGTCCGACCCATATCAAACGCCTGGCGAGTGCAACCGCTCGCTTCCAAGAACTCGACCCCCACCATCCCACTTATGTTCCCTACAATTACATGACTACCCCCTTTTGGCAGGTGGCCCGAACACCGGCATTGAGTTGGGACAATTTTCCTGTGATGCAACACACACCACCGGGAATTCTGGTCAACGACAGTTACAACGTCGGCAGCACACAGGCCGAGGCACTGCGTGAGATCGCCACGCATACACCGGAGGCTAGACACATTACCTTGGTGCAATGCTGGGGGTATCAGCCGGGCGAAGCGCGACAGAGAATTCCGCTGTTGTCTGATCTGCGCCAGCAAACCTTTCTCGCCATGGCCAATGGCTGGACGGATGGTGTTATTTTCTATCACTATCATTCCAGATACGACTCTCGACCAGGTGGTCCGATGCGGTATGCCATCTTTAACCCTGATGAAACGTTACGCGTTGGGCCAGAAAAGGAACTTAAATCGTTCATCAACAAGATCCATACCATCGGAAACGCGCTCGTTGGGGCACAAGTACAAGAGGTGCGTGGTATCCGACCCCGCTGGCCAGTCCAAGCAGCATGCTTCAAGAGGGGGCAACGAAGGTTGTTGATGCTGATGAGTCACGATATGACGAACACGCAGAACCAGAAAATAGATTTTCATCAACTCAATACGGATTGTGTGACCAAGGTCATCGATTGCGTCTCGGGGGACAGCTTTGTGCCCCAAAGTAGTGGGGAGATCGAGTTGCCTCTACACTTGGAGCCAGGCGATGCATCTCTGTTTGAGGTGTTTGCCCAGACGGCATCGGACCCTGACTAACTGGTTTGGTACGCAGTGACCCAGGGGTTGCAAGGCATGCTGCGGAACCCTGTGATTTCGGATGATTTTCTTTGACCCTTACGCTAACACGGAATACTTACCGTTGGAACCACCCAAAACCTTTATCCTGGTTGGACACTGCGCGGCAGATTGCGGATCGCTCGAATCGACAATCGAACAAGCCCTGCCTGACGTAACCGTCCTCGAAGCAGACAGCAGCCAATCTCTAATCGACCATATTGCCCGTTGGGGTTCTTGCGCAGTGCTTCTGGTTAACCGCGTGCTCGATGGTCAATTTGAAAATGACAGTGGGGTGGAACTGATTGAAGAACTGATTACAAACGATGACACCATGGCCATGATGTTGATATCCAACCACCCCGACGCCCAGATGGCGGCGGTGAACCTGGGTGCCTTGCAGGGTTTTGGTAAATCGCAACTTCACGAGAGTCAGACAGCTCACCTGCTTCGGCAAGCTGCAGGCTGAATTTTGCCATCCACATCCTGTGCCCAATGCCTTGCATGCAAGGCTTACCGTAAAATGGACATCTTGCTTGAAGTGTATAGCTGCTTTCGAAAGAAAACGGAACATCTCGCGTGACAAAATTCCAGCCATCAGAATTATGGATCGTTGAGCCCCCTGAACCATCTGACGCATTTTTCAAAGTACTTGGGTATCTCATCAATGCGGGTGTTGATTTCACATTCGGACCAGGTGACTCGCTCCCCAATCAACCACCAGAATCACTTGATGGCATCAAGGCGATCCTCGTCACCGAAGACGACATTCCACGGATCAGGCACCACCTGCAGGGGTTCCGTGGCTTCTATTGCGATGGCGATCAACCTTGGGATCGCGCGGCGGGTGACGAAGCGCCGCCTGCCTTTCATCCCGCAGTCAGAGGAATCTGCATCGCACTGCATGAGAACAATACCACTTGGCTCGTCATCTGCTCTGAAAAACAGATGGCCAAGCTGCGTTGGCTGGAATACTCGCTTTTCATTCCCCCACAACTCACACTCCACGCACCAACCCTTCGCCAAAAGATGTTGGCCCGATCTGATGCTGCTCTTCACACGGTCATCATGGATGGGGTTCTCCAAAGTGAACAGATGAACCGCACGGACATTGCGACGGGGCGCTACTACCTGGCAAAGACCCTGCTTGATGCGGCCCAGATCACAGGGAACAATCGTTATGCGACTGCATTTGAAGATCACGCTCGCAGGATGCTCGCTGGCAAACCCTGGCCGGGAATAAAAAAGTTTTCAATTGGCCTGGTGAACTTCATGTGGATGTATGAACGCACTGGCGAGGACCCATTTCGCAATGTAATCCTTGAACGTCTTGGCACGATCGGGGCGGGATTTGAGTTCACGCCCGGCGCCGCCCGATGGTGCCATGCATGGAACACCATGACACCGAAAACCCAGTTGGCAGTCGGGCCGCAAGGTGGCGGCATGGGAACCTATGGAGAACAAATGGGGATCCCACTGGCCATGATGCGGTTGGCACGCTTCGTGGACCGTTTGGAAATGTTCTCCGATATCGTGGCTGACTATGTCAAGGCACTAGAAGACAACCTGCGTGACCCCGATACGGGACTGTACGCCCATGGTACCGCGGCTAAGGGACTTCCCGGAACGATGGGTCACGGCACGGGGTGGTGCGCGGTAGGTCTTGCACAGATTCTCGACGACTTCCCGCCCGATCACCCCCGGCACGGTGAACTCGTACGGATCTTCACGTCCCTGTGCGAAGCAGCCGCAGCTGTTCAAGGTCCCCAAGGTGGGTTTCATTCGATCCTTAACTGGCATTCGACACCTGTTAATGAGCACTACACATCGTGGCTGTCCTTTGCCTTCTTGCACGGCGCACGCATGGGATATCTTGAACCATCGTTTCAAAACAAGGGGCTTGCCGGATGGTATGCACTTAAAAGCAGGCTTTTCCGCGGAGGATTTGTATGTGCTGCTGGGGGCACCGGGGTTTCGAAAAGAATGGAATATTATCTCCTGCGCATGTCGAATGTAAGACTGCAGGCATTCAAACCTGGCCCGGCATTTGTCCAAGAGCTACTGGTTCTTCAGGAAGTACTGCAGATCTGATCAAGCAATTTGGCAAAGGCCTCATGGGAATTTATTTCATCAAACGTCATGATGAATCATAAACTTGATGGCAGCCAACTGCTGGACGCAAACAGCCAACGACCCGTCACCTGGATGTAAACGGCAGGGGCTAGATCCGGTCACCAAGCGCCAAGATGGTCCTTGAGACGTATTTCCATTTTTTCCATCGCAAAGTACCCGCCCGATGCCACGCGACGCACACCGTGTTTGCGGCAAAGATCGAAGAACTTGATGGCAAATGGACGAACCTGCTTGGCTACTTCCGGCTCCACGCTTTTGTCCGCCGTGACGTACCACACCGGCTCCAGGGCCGCGCGGTAGGCCCAGATGGAAGCCAACTCGACGCGGGTGCGCACGGCGTCGCTGTCGGCGAGCGTCATCGCTTCGTCAATCGCGTCGAATCCGGCCTGAACATCCGATTCGTCCAGTCCGTACTCGTCGTAACGTCCGCCTAGGCAGGGGCGGTGAAGCCCGCTGGCGAGGGCGCGGTCATGCAGACGCCACAGCCAGCGGCGGATCGGTCGCGCGGCAGGGCCGTAGTAGAGGTCCAGCCACTCATCCATCAACTGCTTTGCGTTCTGGGTGGGGTCCCACATCATCCGGCTCAGGATGTAGTTACGCAGACCTTCGAACTCGTTACCGTGTGAACTGCTGAATGCTTGGGTGAACAGGCCTTTGATGCCCAGTGCCGCGAAGGAGCGAAAATCGCGCTGGATCCACTGCAGGTTCGGCAGGGGAAGTTGAAAACCTCTACGGTCGTGGCTGAAGTAATAGGTCCAGAGATATAGGTTGTCCGTCAGTTGCGACCATCGCTTTATCCTGTCGTACTGCATGACATTGCGTTCACACGATGGATCATCCGCCGCATGAATGAAACACTGGTGCTGGCAGTACCAGATCAGCACGTTTTCACGCGGCCGCAGGTGCTTGGGAGGTTCCTCGGAATACGAATATGCGAATGTGCCAACCATCCGGCCGGGATAATTTCTGGCGACCGCGTCGGCGACCAGGTTAGTCATCGTCATCACCGATCCTGACGGCGACCCCTCGTAATTATCTATTGCCGCACAACGATCACAGTCACAATACTTGCTGCTGTCATTCTGGCCGACATTCACATTCAACTGATCGGGAGTCTTTGCCATCTTGTCCAAGACATTTGTCGTGATGATTTGACGGACATCCGGATGCGACAGGCATGGTTGCAGCCCTTCGACGAACCTTCCGTCCGAGTACCGTTGGTTCACTAATTTCTCCCCTTCCCACATCTGGTAATACTCGGGGTGCTCTTCAGCGTGGCGTTCGGGGGGAATAAGGTCCTGAAGGTTATGCAACACCATCTCCGTCGATGACCGGCCGCCGTATTTGCCGACGATGCTCCAGTCCGTGCTGCCAATCGGCATCCGCTTGATCCTGGTGGACCGGCCGGTGCTGACGGCATCCGCGTTGAGACGCAGACGGGCGGCGAAGTCGGGGCGAGCATAGTTGGACTCGAAGTCAGCCCAGCGCCAGATCAGCGGCGGCTGATAGAAACGGTCAATGGGTCCAATGTTCCGATAGTGGCCCACCGGCGGCACATGTGTAAAGTCGGCCGTGACGAAACGTATACCTAGGTAGTCCTCCAAAAAAGTGTACACCCCATAAAGTGTGCCACGGGGACGACCTCCGGCAATTGCGATGTGATCGTCACGTACAACAATCCGCAGATCATCCGATCCAAAACCATCTGTACCGAAACCCACGGGGCTACGCTGCATGTCATGGCTCGACCCGATAAAGACATGGCGGCCAGGTCGTTTTACCGTCCTGACAATCGGTAGTTCCGGCACACCGGCTAGAACCAGATGGTCACGAAATTCCTCAGCGGCGTAGACTTCAGACGCAATGGCATCGGGCGCCAATACAATATCCCAACCATCCAGTTGAGCTAGATCAACACCCGTAGATACCGGTGCGATGGAACAAGAAATAATAAAAGAAGAAGCCGCAAGATAGGTTGTCAACATATTGCCATCCTTTATAAAGCCAAATAACGCTTGCCTAGAAATACAAGCTAGTGCCAAATACCCACATTTACAACGTGATCAATCGGGGATCCGTTTCACGAAGTCTGCATGCGGCTCTTGCCACCGGTGGTCAAATTCGGCTGCGTGCCACTTCTTTTGTGTCTGCCACTCTACATGGCCGTCGAGGCACACCACACTGGCGCCCTTGAAATGCCACTCACCAATGGGGTACCGCAGTTCATCATGGAACTCGGGGATCATGTCGGCTGAAAGTGCCGTATCAGCATCAGACGGATCTCGTGAATTAAAGATGGGGTCCGTTCGGTTGATCTTGGTCCAGTAGTGGTAGCCCGTGTCGCTGGGCGGAAAGGAATACGCATTATCCGCATGCGTAATAATGTGGCTTGGAAACTTGACCCACGATTTTTTTCGGTAGAACCAGTTCTTGGCATTGGGCGCGTCGGTCCATTGGGTTCCGAGGAATTTGTGGTTGTAGCCGTAGGAAGCAAGATGGCCGTGAGTGGCCGCACTCGTACGCGTGGGAATTGCTCCATTGAAGACCGAAAAATATTCCGTCCCTTCGACGATCTCTCCCGGATGACTGGGGCACCAGAGTCCCTGGCTCGTATTGAGGATGTCAGCATTCGCATCTCCCGCCGTATCAAGGTAGGAGTTTATCACGGCACCGAGCGTTTTCTGCCCCTTCCTTCAGTACCAACTGCCGTCTGGACTGACGACCAGTTTCGACCGATGGAGATCCTCGTACCAAGCCTTGTAGTATGGGATCCAATCGTTCCACTCATTGATATACGATTCCATCGCCACGCCCATCTGCCGCAGGTTAACTTGGCAAGCAATCTGCCGGCCCGACTCTTTTGCTTTTTCAATTGATGGCAGCAACATTGCAATCAGGAGCGAAATGATCGAGATCACAACGAGCAGTTCAATGAACGTAAAGCCCTTGGAATGCATTTTTGACACGGCTGAATCTTCTCGTTCAACCCAATTAATTGGATCTTTTTGACCAATTATCCCTCTGTGCCGCGAATACCTCGAAGTTCTCTTAGATCATGAACGAAAGCGTCGTATCTTACATCCAAAGATGCGGCGTCGGGAACGTTTTCGGGATAAGAGCGAGTCGTGGCGGCGGCGCGATACCTGGTCTCGTAAACTTGCCTCACTACGGAGAACAGATCTCGGGATCGCATCCATCGGATCTCGGCGTCTCCGATTCGGCCGATACGCATTGCCCCTGCTTCAATCAGCGGCTCATCGAGCTGATCGAAGTCCTCAGGTCGCTTGGGCAACGAACGCAGAAATTCACATTTCGCTCTGGGGATTCCTTCGACGGCGAGAAAGGCCGAGGCCTGTGCACTGTGAATGCTGGTGCTGTTGCGATTACGATTGCGGCAGCCCAGTAACAGCACGTGACCGTCAACGTCGGCCACTGCGGTCAAGATATCCTTGTAGTGCCCTGCCTCCACCGGCTGGCCTTCGCTAAATCCGATCAGGGCGGGTGCTTGCCACGAATCACGTCGGGGCGACGCCAAAACGTATCCGGGATATGGCCAATGCTCTTTCGAACGGGTGTCGAGGACGGGTCGTACGCCTCAAAGTCGTGCTTCTTAACCCCCCATGATCACGGTACCTGTATGACCAACGACTTCGAGCAAGGCGTCGATCACGGTATCAGCGCCACCAATAACGTATCCAAAGGAGCTGAGTGACGAATGCACGACCACCAGCTCACCCTCACGCACCCCGAGTTCCCGCAGACCCCGCTTGATGTCCTCTTTGTCTACGCGGGATGTTTTGCATGCTTCGCTATTCACTTCGTTTCCTAACATGGCAACCTTTCTTTGGTGGGTCTACCAACCCACCGACTGAATTCAAGAATGTAGCGTCATTACAAACCATAGACCCGGCGTGCATTGCCACCCATGATCTGATAAATATCCTCGCCAGACATGTAGGGACATTGCTCGCGAACGTAATGGGCCTGGTGTCTATATTGCTTCGCCGTGGGACTTTTGACCTTTGTGAACTCCGATCCCCATAAAAACTTCGAGGGTCCGAAAGTGTCGAACAAAACGCCAAGAACTTCATCGTTCGGCCCATATTGGTTCGTGCGAAGCCCCGCCAGCAAGTCCAACTGAACGTCGAAATTTCGAACCAACTTCAAGGCCTCATCTGGAATCACAACGCTGTGGTCGTCGGCCAGGAGGCACGCCGGATACAAACCATGAACGATCACCACCGTCAGTTGCGGCAAGCGGTCAAGCAGTTGCAGAAGTTGGTGCCACAGTGTTTTGAAGTTGCGGCGCAGAGACACAAAACAGACTGGGATCTTAAGGGAAGCCACAAACTCCCAGAAGGGTGCATACGCTTGCGTATGAAATTTGTCGGCCGCATCGCTGTCAGCTATCGGATCGTAATACAGAGCTTTAAACCCCCAGTCTTCCACATAAGCCCGGAGTACCTCATGCGTCGCATCCGTTGTCGCCGTTGATTCATCGATCTTACAGACGCCCATAAACCTATCCGGATGCTCTTTGATGATGCGTGCGTGGTATTTGTTGGCCCATGACCTCAGGCAATGAAGCACAGCCAAATCGACTCCAACCGCGTCCATCAGTGAAATAAACTGCTGGGGAGATTGCCCCAAAAGCGCTTCGGGGTCGTAGCCGTCGACAATATCCTCTGATGGAATATGACAAACACCGATGTGCCCATGGTTATCGATCATATGCACCCTTTATGATTCAACTGGACTAAAACATGACGACGGATAAATGATTTGGGTGTAAATCCCACCTTTGAGATTTTACCGATAATTCGTGATGACCCTCTCCTCCTCGCCAATACTCGCGACCGCTTGCATCTGTCCGGTTTTCAACCAGTTCCAAAGCTTTAGACGCAGTGCCACCAGTTTGTACCTGTCACTCGCGCCATCGTGATCAAGCCTACTATGGATGAAATCCTGGCGGATCTTGGCATCGCGTTGGGGGTCGTGGTTCCATGATGGCCGAGTCGGTTCGCTGACGCGATCAAAGATAAACTTGAGCATGTGCCGGTCACGATGACCGCGATGTAGTGAAGCGGTATGCCAAAGATCGTAATGCATCACAACCACGGTCCCAGCGGCAACGGTCAGGGCCTTCTGGCCATGAAAGTTGGTATGTAGCCATCCGTGAGGTCAACGCATTTCGCAAGTGGGTGTCTGGAAGAATGATCGTGGGTGCCAGCTCTTGGGTAACAGTATGCGGGAAGTACATCACCAGCAGACGGCAAACCTGGTGGTGACGCATGTTGATATCGTCCAAGTGCCACTGGCCACCGTGGATCCCCGGCTTCCGGATGTGGCAATGGCGGTGCGGGTGCTTAACCATATCATCACCCAACAGGCTCTGCAGGACCCCTTTGGCTTGTGGATGTTCAAATATCTGCGTAAGTGCAGGCACCTGCTCATAGACATGGTTACCCAGAAGTTTCTTTTCACTGACAAGCAGCTCGCTATCATCATCGATCTGATCATTGACCGCGGCTGGAAGCGTGGGGTTCAAGGTCAGGTACCCGTAGATGACAAAATCGCGCATTCCGCTGTCATCCAGTCGATGACTCGCATTCATCATCGATGCGCCTCCATTTATGGCATATGAATTCGTAACCCACGATATCGACCTCACGATCATCAAAGGGCGCCAACTGGTTGGGGAAATGTATGATCTGCCAGCCATCGATGATGGCATCATACACCGTTGTATACGGCCAATCGGTTCGTTGGCCAACCAGATCGCAACCGTCCGGCGTAGGTTCATGCTGGGCCATGCCAATGATCCTGCCACGAATCGAAGGCGAATCAGCATGCAGGTAAAGTAGGCACTGCCTCCAGTTCCCACGAGATTTTGAGGTGAAGACCTCGTTCAATAGCGGGTTGGCCTAGGGCGTGTTCACAGATCATGGTGGTTCCCGGAGCACCCATTAAATGGTGGCGTCATTTACCAAGTCGAATCTCAGTTTCATCGCTAAACTTCATTCTGCCTGTTGTTCTAGAGTTTGCAAAAACTTTCTAGTAGAGGAGTTTAGGCAATACATGGCAACTCAGCTTGAGTTATCTTCAATGGCGACGACTGGACTCGAACCAGTGACCCAGGGCTTATGAATCCCTTGCTCTACCAACTGAGCTACGTCGCCTTAACCTAAATCTTAGAAGCTGCGCCAAATAGATCAATGATTGTAATTGATGAACTGTGAAGTGGATCGGATCCACATACGTTCCGGCGGTCGGCGGTAGGGTCCAAAGTATCAGTAGCCGCTCGGCAGATTATTAATTCCACCACTCCCTCGACCGGCAAATTCACGCTGATTCAGAAGCCTATCCGATACTGACACTTGGGTCTGAAATGGGAATCGTACTGTCCATGGCTAGACGCCGCCAAGACGCTGAACAATCTTATTGTCCACTAATCGATCTCGGCGACCCCCGCTGCGACGCTACGTTTACCCTCAGTAACGTTGATGAGGCAATGCGTCTGTGCCTCCACGAGCACCACAGCTGTGCGATCTATCACCAATTATCCATCGAACCAAAACGGCCGCGGCAGACTACTGTCGCGCCACGCACCCCCGGTACCCATTGCACCGGTACTTGTTGAAGCCGTTGATGCATTTCTAAGTTACTGTCGTATCGAGTGCGGCTTTGCCGACGCAACCCAACAGGCGTACCGGGGTGACCTGCGCGATCTCACTGAATGGATGACACGCCATCGCCTGATCGCGTGGAAACAGCTCGGCCTACATCAAATCACCGAACATCTTCGTGACCTGGATTCACGTGGCCTGGCGGTCAGTTCGATTGCCAGGCACGTCGCGACCCTGCGCATCTTCTGTCGTTTCCTGACCTCGTGCGGACACATTAACGAGGATCCCGCCCAGTTCGTTCATCAACCTGCCGTCTGGAAGACGCTGCCCGGCATCCTGGCGCCCAAACAGATCTCCGCATTGCTGGCGGCACCAAATCCGTCGCAGTCAATGTACCTGAGGGACGTGGCACTGCTGGAATTACTATATGCTGCAGGCCTGCGGGCATCGGAGGTTGCAACTCTAGAATCCAGACACCTTTACGAGGATATCGGCGTTGCGCGTGTCATGGGCAAGGGACAGAAGGAACGGATCGTTCCGATCGGCCGACCGGCCCAGAAAGCGGCAAAACGTTACACCGACGAACTGCGACCCTGCCTGGCCAAATCGCATTTACCAACGGATCGCCTTCTGCTCTCACGTACCGGGCGCCCGATCACCCGAATCGTGGTATGGCAAATTGTGGCAAAACATGCAGCACAAGCAGGCCTCCATGATGTGCATCCACACACGCTGCGGCACTGTTTCGCAACCCACCTGCTGGCCGGCGGTGCTGATCTGCGAGTCGTGCAGGAACTCCTGGGGCACGCAAATATTCGAACCACACAGGTCTATACACATGTTGACATAGGAAGATTGAAGGAAACGATCGCCAAGTATCATCCTCGAGCATAGCAATTGGTGCGCAATTACCACGACTACAAGCTATCGAAAAAGATCCGCTTTGCTTTTATCACCCGGGCAATGGGCAACCTGATCGGTTTCAGATCCATCACTTTTTCTTCGCCACCTGGATCCTTCTAGATACCCGCCGACGAACAAGACCCAAGGCGCCCACTGCCACCATCGTGACGGTCGTCGGTTCTGGAATCAGTGCGCCAAGCCCCGCTGACTGCAGCGCGTGGAGTAATTCCCCGGATTGAGCTGCACTCCAGTTGGCACCGACAACACCCAGATCCGCAACATCCACCACGCCATCTAAATTGGCATCGCCATCAACGTATGTCACGCTACCGCCATTGAAATTGGCGCCTATGATGCCCAGATCAGCCACATCCACGGTGCCATCACAATTAAAGTCGCCAGGCGCCGAACTACCGGGACCTTGAGGCCCGCACGCTACCGTGCCAGCCACAATGCCAAGGACCACGTTGTCATACAACGCGTTTTCAAAGGAAGGGCTACCTCCGCCCAGTTGTATCCTGTTAATGCCATATCCGTTGTTGAATGACGCAAAGTCCCCAACGAGTTTCATGTCGTCAAGCCAAAGATCCATTCTCTCATTTGCGGCCTTGTAATGGAGTGTTATGTGACCTTGTTGTACCGGCACATTAATGAGCGTGGATATGTGGTTCCCCGCGCCATCGCCATGGTAAAGCCGGTAGCGATCGGCCTCTCCATTAAGAAATGATCCGCCGCTATCGCCAGCGCCGAGAAGCTTCATGATGTCGCCTGTATCAGCAATGGTTTCAAACAGCTTGTCGTTACCAAAGGTATCACCGACGGGAATCCCGATTCTAAAGTCAAATGAGAACACCCAATCCTTGCTGATATCCATTGGAATCCCCTGAAACAGAGATAAGCCGGGCGGTAGTGGTGTATTTTTAAACGTCGATCCAGCTCGGACGGTTGAATTGGCGCAGGGGTTGAAACCACCTGGTCCGGCGTTGCCCAAGCATTCCCAACCACCGTCATCGGAAAATGGTGACTGGCCTAAAATAAACTGGCCCTGCAAAAAAGCCGCCTTGCCCCATTCCTGGGGCTTAAAATCCCAGTTATCACATTCAGCCAATTCATTGTGGTTCTTGCCCAGATCACCCAGCGACGCGCGGCGCCCATCCTGCGTGCACCCATCCTCCGTGGTCTGTGGATCTCCACTAAACAGAAAGTTAATTCCCGGATCGTCATCACTAAGAAAAGCCGCGGGTGGTGCGGCCAAGAGAACGGGGCTTGTGGCGAGTACTAAGAACACAATACCAAATAAAATCTTCATGCTTTTCATAAAATCATCTTCTCTTCCATGCCATCTATGCCGACAAGCACAAACCTATTGGGTGCATTGAGAGGTTGGCACCATTGGTCGATCTTGGACAGCGAATTCTTTATTCCAACCCCTTGATTTTGCTACTTCGCCCGCTCCTGTCACATGGAAACCAGCCGTCATATCTTAAGGACCCAAGCGTACGGAACGACTCTACTAGTTGCGTCTTCGGCGGCGCGTAAGACAAGCCAAGCCTGCCGCAATGAACACCACCGTCGATGGCTCAGGAATAAGCGAATTAAGGCCCGGGGAATTGATCGCCTGTGCCAAGGGTGTCGGTTGTGATCCACTCCAGTTGGCGCCCAGAATTCCCAAGTCCGCCACATCAACAACATTGTCGCCGTTGAAGTCACCATCAGAAAATACAACACCACTCATCCCAAAGTTGGCCCCCAAGACACCCAGATCAGCCACATCCACGGCGCCATCGCCGTTGGCATCACCGGGTATCGAACCATTGGACTCACTGAGCAAACCAAGAATAAGATTGTCGTACGCCAGATAAGTTGCGGTGCTGCGCCCTGGGCCAAGCTGTATGGAGTGAGCGTCGGCCACTACACCTAGACTCGGATCGTTTTGCAACACAAAATCCTCGAGTTCAAGAACATCATTGAACCAGAAGTCCAATGTCTTGGTCGCAGCCTTGTAGTGGACGGTGACATTCACATCCTGGACATCAAACAAATCGTCCGTGACCCACATTTCCACACCCGCTGAATTGAAGCGATACCGCCCGGGCACCCCGATTGAATAAGGTTCGCCGGTCAGGCCTAGAGCCTGTGGCCCCTCCTTACCACCAGCACTGGCAAAATGCAGCTGAAAAAAATCTGAATCTCCATTCGTAAGCGTTGCATCAATCGTCCGTGAAGTATCAAAGGAAAAAACCCAATCATTATTGGGATCCATTGAATGTCCGTTGCTCGTATCGAGTGTTGGGGTGTCTTTCAATGAAGTTAAATATCGCATCGTGCCACTGACGCAGAAACCACTCATAAAGCCATCCCGCTTGGCACAAACCGCCTGCCCATCATCTGATGAACCGGATTGATCAATCCGCCAATCGCCCTGTTGAAAATTACCGACAGAACCATAGTCACGCGGAGCAAAATCCCAGGAACAATCCAGGAACTGGCCAAACGTATCTTTTTCTTGCTCACGACATCCCTCTTCAGTCGTGTCGGGATCACCAGAAAATGGTACATGCAAACCCGGTGAACTGGGGTCGAGAGCGGCTTGGGGAGGGCCGGCCACCGCAACCATCGAACAGCCAAGAACACCAATGGCCTGGAACATCATTTGCAAGCAAGTCTTCATCTTGGCCTCTCTTCCCCCATGAAAACAGGCAGGCCCAGCAAGATTGCCGGGCCTACCGTTTTACCTGTTATTTAAATGTCATGTGAACATTTTTTGTTCATCTTGTTCCACTTGTTATTTCAAGCGGATCGGCGTCGACGACGACCCAGGCACAGGGCGCCAAGGCCGACAAGCGTAACTGTTGCCGGTTCTGGAATCAGTGCGCTAAGACCAGCCGATTGCAGTGCTGATGCCAGCGAACCAGACTGAGCTGCACTCCAGTTGGCACCCACAACACCCAGATCCGCAACGTCAACACCACCATCCAAGTTGGCGTCACCGTCAACGTATGTCACGTTACTACCATTGAAGTTGGCACCTATGATGCCCAGATCAGCCACGTCCACGATGCCATCGCAATTAAAGTCACCAGGAACTGAGCTGCCGGGACCTTCTGGGCCACACGCAGCGGCGTCAGACACAACACCCCAAATGATGTTGTCGTAAAGCGCATTCTCAAAAGAAATGCCACCACCAGCAATTTGGAGGAAGGAGGCATCATAACGATCGTTAAATGAATCGAAATCGGCAACCAAGAGGTCGCTGTCGTGCCAGAGGTTGTAGTTGCCTTCGGCCGAGTCATAGTGCATGGAAATGTTGCCCTCTGTCAAAGCTTTATCGATCGTCGTTGAAGCGTCTTGGCAATTTCCCGCGTCATCGCATGTAGCGTGATAAAGCGTGTAGTGACCGGTCGTTGTGTGACCACCCGTAGCCAGCAATACCATCGTATCGGTACCGTGCCCGTTCTCACCGCCTGAAGCGCCATTGACCTCAAACATCTTATCGTTGCCGGCGGTGTCGCCCGCAGGAATCTCAAGTTTGAAGTCGAAACTGAGAACCCAGTCACGACTTTCATCCATCTTTGCACCATCATTGGAGCCTGGGCCTGGTGCAGGTTGATTCTTGTAAGTTGTTACAGCGCGAATGGTGGAATTGACGCAGGGGTTATAGCCGCCTGGCCCGTCATTGCCTGAGCATTCCCAACCACCGTCATCGGAAAACGGCGATTCGCCCAGTATAAAGGCGCCCTGAAGAAAGCTTGCCTGGCCCCAATCTGTAGGCTGAAAGTCCCAGTTATCGCAGTTGAGAAAATCGTTGTGCAATTTTCCACCCTCGCCACCGGTTCCTGCCCGCACAGCGCCCTGGGCACAGTCCAGAACACCATCGGTTGATTCCGTGGTGTTGGGGTCGCCCGAAAACAGGTAATTGAGCCCTGGCTGAGAGTCGTCCAAATATGGGACCGGGGGGCCGGCTAAAACACTTGTACTGCTAATCATGAGCAGTAACGTCATTACGGTTAAAACAGTTGTGATGATGCGCTTCATGGTTCTTCTCCTTTATAACGTTTCGTTGACCATTATCCTTCGATAACTAATGCGTGTTTGCCTTGCTTGTTCCTACACTCGTTTCTTAACTATTTGTTACACCGAACACCTGGTATTAACCAGTGTGATCTGAAATCTTTCTCAACACCTCCGGGTTCGGCGGCGAGCCAGCACGGCAGTCGCAGCACCGATCAAGAGGGTCATCGATGACGGTTCAGGAAGAACCTGCAGCGTCTCGCCAACCACGAATCCCTCGCCTGCGGCCA
>Ga0310125_10000443_pt1 | contig 19402 bp, 9 predicted proteins | sample CB11b_Tmax_Bot8__FD_203508 | JGI IMG/M metagenome (GOLD analysis project Ga0310125, IMG submission 203508) | Marine microbial communities from Western Arctic Ocean, Canada - CB11b_Tmax_Bot8 | ecosystem: Environmental > Aquatic > Marine > Oceanic | place: Canada: Western Arctic Ocean | collected... | reverse complement strand
AAATCTTTCTTGGTCTTCCAGAACAATTCAGAGTTACGTTTGTGAGGTACTCCATGTGATTTCTCGTCAAATATATGGTAACCACGGCCCTTACGTGATTTAGCATATATCATCTTTGGAATATTGTTTTTGGCTTTACCGACCAATAGATCATAATATGCGGTCGTAAAGGATTCCCAGTCCTCAGAATCATCGGTACCCTCAACATGCCATCCTTTGGTCTCAAACAGTTCTTTAGGAGTTGATTTGACTATAGAACTGAAGGGACGGCTGTCAATACCATAGTCGTTCCAATCTATGTAGTAAACTATGTTTCCAAGACCCAGACCCCAAGCTGAATTCAGAGTTTCATGGGTGGCGCCTGTACTCAATCCTCCCTCACCCTCGAAAGCAAAGACCTTGACTTGATCCGTACCTGCCAATTTATGGGCCAAAGCCTCTCCGGCTGCAGGAGGAGACCCATGACCACTAGGGCCCGTATTGAATTTGAAGAACAGGGTCTTGCCTTCCATCTCCGCATGGCCTGGTAACCCCTTGTTCCTGCGGAGCATCAAAAGATCCTCCCACGTCAGCTGAAACTCCTCGCTGTTCCTGACTAGATACTTGAAATCCTGAGTCTGTTCGTATTTTATTCTAAGTGACTCATTGAGAATCGCCAAAGTCGCATAGACCATCGGATTGTCATGTCCAGCTACAAGTACAAATCGGTCTGCAAAACGCTTGGATGGATCTCTGATATCCCATCTCATAGCACCCGATAGTAATGTAATCAACATTCCCTGAACTTTCGAACGGGAGCCTCCAGGGTGTCCACTTTGACTAAGGTTCAGAGAAATATCTATACACTGGTCAATCAAATCTTTAGTAACTTCCCAGTATTGATAATTCTGCTTTAACACTGATGGATTATCCATAACTCATAGGCAAGACATAGATGTGTTTTTGAAGTTTCTGTTAATCTTCAACCTGACGAGCTAGATATCCTCTTGAAAAGAGGGTTTGGACTATGGCCCACATCATAAAAAAGACTAAAACTGACAATGCTTGACCATAAATCGTATTGTATTCAATCGAATTACTGAAACTGTAAGGTAGGATTTCTCCCAAGAAATCGTGGAACAGGAAGGCCAGAGAAGTCAGACCGGTCGTCAAGACCAATGTAACTATTAGAGTACGAAGGAACCATTGCAAGACTATCTCATATTCTCTGGAATAATGCATTATCCTTGCCAAACGACTGTACCGGACCTGGCCATAACTTAATTCCAGATACAGCATAAAGGAGAACACAAATCCGAGAATTGGATAAATCTGTTCATTGGTATTGCCAAATAAGCCAAGGGGCATCACCAGGACTAAAAATGCTGATAACACTTGATTTCCAATACTATTGTTCCAGATTCCAACAATACCCATTGCGACAGGAAGACCAATCCAAGTCCATAAGAATAATTGCTGTGTAAATTCATAAGGCACGGGATCATATTCTCTAATGGATGCAACAAATACGAGAATAATTATCACCAAAAGTGAGATTAGAGTATAATCGTATATTTTCTTGTTCATTCCTAGAAATACATACACTGTTCCAATAAATAAACCCAGTAAAATACCAGCAACAATGGAATTGTTGAGATTGGTCAGTACATCATTACCATACATTGCACTAACAAAACTATTCGTTGCCCGAAAGAACAAGGATTCATCAATCGGATTTATAACATAGGCCAGACCAAGGCACAATAACAAGGAAAAGGTCGCTATAGCTTGCATAAAAGCTAGACTATTGTTAGTATTCATTATCGACTCACCTTCGCTAAAGAGGTTGATAAAACTGTATCAGGATTCCAGCGCATAGCCCTTGCACCCAAAGAACGGGCCTCTGTGATCTTGTTGTCCAATGAGGCTGAAGCGGTAAAATAAACAGTTGGAGATATTATAGCTGAATCACGATCATAATCCAGAGTATCCGGAGCAACTACGGTCAGTTTGAATTCTCTAGCCGTAATCTCCCTGAGTGCAACTGTACTAGTCGGATCCGTCTCGAGTGTTGAAACTACTATCACTGGTGACCTTGGTGTGAAATTGCGTAGATCTCCCAACACGGTGTGGAGGCCAAGAGAACCTGCAGGCTTGACTTCGGCAAGAGCTGTCAGAATCCTGTAAAGATGGCGCTCCCCGGTATCAGGGGAAATGACATTCACCGTTTTACCATACGTGATAAGACCAACCCTGTTACGAGTTCTTAGAAAGAAACTGACGAGGGAAGCAACGGCACGACAGGAATAATTCAATGGGTTTCTCAATACAGTTCCGGTCCCTGTTATCTCTCTAGCATCGAGAACAATCATGACATCCGAGATATCTTCTCTCTCAAACTGATTGACCATCAGCTTCCTGGTACGTCCAAATACACGCCAATTTATGTTTTTGAAATCGTCTCCCGGAAAATATTCCCGGATTCCATAGAATTCACCACTGGCCCCAATCCTTCTTAGTGGCATGGCACCCTGATACATCTTTGGAAAATCCGTAGAAAGATCAACGCCCTCTATTTGCTCAATCTCTGGTAAAACCACCAAACTGGACTTTGATTCGACATCAGCCTCATAATAGAATAAGAAGGAAGGATTGTAAATTCTAAGGCTAGGATTACCAAGACGATATTGTCCTCGGAGTCTGCATTCGAGAGAATATTTGTTAATTACCAATTCATCCTTATGGAGCCGGATAATCGTATGATTCAGGCCCTTAGTAACTTCTATCTCGGACGGTAAATTATCATAGATCTCAAGAAAACCGATGGAGCGGCCTTTGTTCTGAATAACGAGATCAACACTTACTCCACTATTCTCAAATACCTGGTCATCGTCGAAATCGCGTGTTATCTTGACCTCTATTGGCCGAGTGTTAACCAAACTATGAATTGCGACAAAACCCAATACGGTGGTTCCCAACAGGAACAATTGAAGATTGTTGATAAACGGAGCGAAAAGAACCAGAATAGTGCCAAAGCCAACGTAAAAGACGGCCTTACGTGTCCACATATTATTCCACAGTTACAGCTGGGACTTGAACTGTCATCAATAATTCAGAAATAATCTCTTCAACTTTAACACCCCTGATACGAGCTTCAGGCTTAAGGATAACACGATGGCCTAGTACAGGTATAGCTGCCCTTTTGACATCATCTGGTACAACATAATCCCTTCCAGACAAAACTGCTAATGCCCTTGAAAGTTTGAATAGGCCCAGACTTCCACGAGGACTGGAACCAACTGCGACCCTAGAATCTCTACGGGTTGATTGAACCAATTCAACCATGTATTTCATGACCTCCTTCTTGACATATACCTCTTCAATTGATTTGTGCATTTCGACAACCTTTTCAGGTGTGGCCAACGCCTTGACCGTGAAAGAATCCTTCTTTCGGTCGGCCCGGGCCTGAAGAATCCCGACCTCAACATCCTCATCTGGATAACCAACACTCATTTTTATCAGAAAACGATCCATCTGTGCTTCTGGAAGAGGATAAGTTCCTTCATATTCGATTGGATTCTGAGTTGCCAATACAATAAATGGACGAGAAAGTTTGTGGGTTGTACCCTCAATCGTTATCTGCTTTTCTTGCATGGCTTCCAGCAATGCGGCCTGAGTTTTAGGGGGAGCACGATTGATCTCATCAGCTAATAGAATATTACAAAAGATAGGCCCTTTCCTGAATGTGAACTTATTCTTCTCGGGATCATAGAAATAAGATCCGGTAATATCAGCTGGAAGCAAATCGGGTGTAAATTGAATCCTCTTGAATTCGCAGCCTAAAGTATCGGCCAGCGTGTTCGACATCAAGGTCTTAGCTAGGCCAGGATAATCCTCGAATAGAATATTACCATTAGCTAGGACACCAGCCATAAGCATCTCAATTGTTTGTTCTTTACCAAGAACTACAGTAGATATTTCATCAGTAATTACTTTAGCTGATTTATTAGTCTTGTCAATTAGTCCGCCAGCTTTTGATTTCTTTTTATCTTCTGTCAAATTACCACACACTCAGTTTTTGGGCAATGTTCTTAAGGTCCTTTGGCCTTATTTGTTTAGGTGCACCAACAAGCACCTTAAAATCATCACCTAAGGGTATATTATAGCTATTAAGCAAATCAGGGAGCATAGATATTCGTTCTTTTCGAGACTTGTCGTCAAATTCATAAATCTGATATCTTAGACGTAAACGTTCCAGAAATACCTCTTGAAGAACAAGAATTCCATTATCCAAATTATGTCCATAGGAACGAAATGGGCGGGGTTTACGAACATCAAATATATGGAACAACCGTCTTGGTTCGGGCTGACGCAAAGACATGGCCATTGTAAAAATAATAACTGCAACCAGAACATTGAGTCTTATAATCTGAAGCACCAATGTATCTCCAGAAAGCAAGAAGTAGAAACCTAATGCAGCCTGAAACAAACTGGCTCCGAATGATTCCTGTGTATGTCTTGATTCATCAAAAAGGACTTCGCCCTCTGTTCCAATAATTGACTCCACCAAATCTACTAGGAAAAACGAATTCTGATTCTCATTCCACATATGATTGATTCCTATGCTGGAATCCGAGATAAAAACAGCAGAACCAAGAGCTTCACCCTCCGAGCGTAAACCGCATTCCACACCAAGCTGAAATCCTGAAAGTGGTGCAGCCTCGTCATCGGGTGTTATAGCACCATCATCATCTGAGTCAATCCACGAATTCTTGGAAGTTGTCATAAAAACATTCTTGGTCCACTCAATGTTTGAGCTCCAAAGGTTTAGGGACTGGGAATTCAAGTCCTTGATTGCCACGGGTTCATTCAACAATACACTGTACGATTTATCATCAAGATAGGCTCTGGTTTCAATAAAAGAAACATTGTGGTACCTAGTATCCTTATACGTTTGATCCCAAAGTTGGTGTTGCACAAATTCTATGGCGAACAACTGGGCAATTGTGTTACTGTAATCATAATCACCAAGAACCAAGATACTGCCTCCTCTCTCCATGAATCTTACCAGAATCTCCAGCTCGAGTTCAGTATAGGGAGATTCAATACCAGCTATTACCAACAAGCTTGATGAGGGATCAGCTATATCGTCAAGGACCGCCGGATTGGATAATATGGCACTGACAATGTAGGAGGTATCCTCCTCTTCCTCCAGAGCCTGCCTGAAATTAGATATATCATTCCAATCCTCGTCATACGCTGATAATTGTGGATCTCTTTCAACCACTATCTGAAGAATTGGGAAAAGGACCAGTGTACTCAACGTAACTGTAACAAATAAGATTATGATGCCTGAACGGCTAGAAAGTTTCATTCTACCTCGTGTTCTGCTCGCTTTGCAAATCTAAACTTCCAATAACTGTGCGAAGAGAAGAAACTGCGTTGAGCTTGTGATCATCATCCAGGTCAGTAGTGGCATAATCCGCATTCTCATAGAGATCAGTTAACCTGGCCACTGAATCTTGGTCCAACGACAAGGCTTCCTGAAGTGCTTTCTGGAATTCTCTTACAGTCTCAAAATGACGACGTAGATAACCATACCTCTGGAGGACCTTACACATCTCCTTATAGGAATAGACAATAGATTCGCGATAATCCATATTCTCCTCAATCGCTAAGGCTGTTGATTCCAGAATTCTTTGAATTTCCCTGAGATGTCTCTCCCGGTACCATTTCCATCCTAACATCAGTCCCGAAGTTCCAACCAGAACTGCACCAACTATAACCCATAAAGCATAATTTGACTCCTTGACGGGAGAACGATAAACTACCGTCTCCTGGACACTACTGCCAACGTAGTACTCATCACCAGTATAGATTATTTCCACAGTCACGGGGCTGGTCGCATTACCCTGAAACACTGAATCAAAGGTAGCTGTTCCATTCAAATCCGTTATCTTCAAAAGAGTCATACCTTCAGGCTCAAAAGTCACCAGCAATGAAGCTCCAGAAACCGGAGTTCCATCCTGCATTACCAGAGTTATCTTACCCGAGTAGGCTTGATTGTATTCCAATGAACTAGGGATTTCAATCAATATCATGGTCTCGCCCTTTATGAAAATACGAGACTCTGTCGAATTGTAAATGTAATAATCATTGCCTGCAAAGGTTGCTGTGAGATTGTGATAGCCCAATTCAGTTCCAAATGGAATATGGACTGGAATACTGAACATACCATTGTCATCAGTCACTCCATCCACTGGGAAATCTGAATCCATGACCAGTCTCACACTTAGACCTTCAATGGGCCTATCTGCCTTATCATAAACGAAACCTGAAATCGGTATGGTTGAATTCAGTATGCCTTCAAACTCTGCCATCTCGATACGAGTATTATGGTAGACCTGAAGCTGCCATGTGGATGATGACGGCAAGTAGAATTCCTCGGGAATATACTGGATAGCTATCGTGTTTGGACCGGCCTCAATATAGTGTGGAACGAAGTACTCATGGACGAACTGCCCATCACTGTCGGTTGAGAGGGTTTCTACATATTGTCCATGGAATAAGAAATTCAGGTTCGTGCTTAGGGGATTACCCATATCATCAACAATCCTACCACTAAAACCAAAAGATTCCCCGACCAGAACATCAGGATCGGATTCAATCAAAATACTTGTTGATGCAACAACCATCAACGTCTGTTCCTGGGTCGCAGGAAGATAGTAATCATAACCATTGTAATCCCAGAATATGGTATAGATTCCCAAATTACGGGATGCTGAGAGTGTCATGTTCTTCTCTACAAATCCAGTAGAATCTGTAACCAGAGGATATCTGGTATTAGCGAAGGTCATATTGACAGCCTGATTAGCCATTGGATTATTCAAGTCATCAACCAGATAAGCACTGATGAAGAACTCGTGGAGACGAAGCGTCTCTATATCCTCAACTTGGAATATGGTTGCAGCCTGAACATCTGAACTTACCTCTTTACTTGATTCCGTATACAATTCCGAACCTTCGAAGACAACTTTGACCTTATGAAGACCCAAATTAGTTTCCCTTTCCAAGAACAGGTCGAAGCTGAAGATACCAGAGTCACTAGTAGTGGTATTACCAACCAATGAACCATCAAAATATACCTGTAGTTCATTTCCAACCAACCCAATACCAACCACATCCCTGAGATAGCCAGATACCACAGATGTCGAATTCCTGAATCCGCCTAACCATTGCACTGTAACCTCTGTTTCCCTCATAACCAAAACTTGAACCTCGTCCGAGGAACCCCTAAGGAAATTCTGGTCATTGACCGAAGCAGTCAGAGTATGATTTCCAACGAAGGTATCATAAGGTAGAACAAAAGATCCACTAAACTCACCATTGATTGAATCTACTCTTGTCCTTGTTATGTCATTCCAGAGAATAATTATCTCGCGATCCAGAGGAATGCCCAAGTCGTTAGTGATAAAACCGGAGAAAGTAACGTTCTCTCCGGAGAGAACCACTTCCGAAAACTCTCTAATCTCTATCTCAGTATGTCCCCAGATAGTGTAATTAGCAATAAAATTTGAGGGTAAGTAATAACCAAAACCACCAAAGTCGAGCTCAACCGGAATTATTCCAGAATGGTGATCAGCATCAGAACAGGACCAATCCTCTTCACAAATAAAACTGAAACTACCGTTTGAATCTCCCGTAACTCGCCTTAGGTATTCATCTTCCCAAAATACATTGACCTCTAACTCCTCTACTGCTTGTCCACGATCATCAAAAACAGTTCCATTGAACCAGACGGTCTCGCCTCTTATAATCTCAGTATCAGGAAGATAGATCAGGGTCTCGGAAACAACTGTAAAATCCACTTCAGCTGAGGCATTATCGTAGTATGGAGAAGTAGTGTTGTCGAATAAAACCTGGATCTTCACTTTACCGAGAACATGAGCATTAGGAACCAAATAACTCTTGGAATAGGAACCACCGAATGAAGATGTCACCACATCATCCAAAGAATTGTCCCCCCAGGTGAATGAAAGTACCAAGCCTGCAATACCAAAAGACGACCCGTCACGGGCAAAGCCCTCAATGCTTGTTTCCTGATCCCTGAGAACCTCCAGTTCATCAATATTCAAGAAGACCTTGCGATGGAGGTAGACATCCGTAGATCCGATATCTGCCAAGCTATAGTCCTTTTCGGAATAGCGTATCTCAATTACATGAAGGCCTACATCGATGTATGAGACATCAGGAGTGTACTCGAAACTGAATGTACCATTGGTCAAGAAGGATTCCAGATAAGCCTCATCAAAGTGTAGTGACAGATAGCCTGAGATTTGGGTTCCATTGTCCATTGCAAGGCTACCACTGACGAACACACTTTCACCAGGATAGAAGTGAACCTGATCGACTTGAACAAGAACCACGGTCTGTTGGAACACGATTGAAGTCTGGGACTCTACTGAACCGGAATGAAGGTCATTACCTGTGAATTCAGCTGACCAAGTGGCATTGCCCAGTTCATGGTCCAAAGGTATATTGTAATCAAACACGAAATCGCCATCGGTAGCAGTGCTGACTGTGGCAATCTCAATATCATTCCATTGGATGACCACCTCCTCTCCAGAGAGAGGCTGGCCCAGATGATCTGCTAACTCACCTCCCAAGGTAGTTGATTCCCCACGCGTAATCTTCAAAGAATCTGAATCCAGGATAATCTCACTGGTCCCTAGGACCACGAGCTCAAGGTTGACACGTTCATCAGGCAAAGTTGCACTTGCACTTTCAAAGGATACGATGACCGTGTAATTACCGGCGGCCAGATCGGTTGGTATGAAGGACTGGATAGACCAATTAACCTGAGTTACGTCTATCTCTGCAAGTTGAATTCCTGCAAGCTCCACGGTAATGCTCCCATTCGATATTGCTACGTCCGAGACACTTCCATTAATCCATATATTTTTCCCTATATATTCCTTGAAAGGTTCGATGACTGCGGTAAGGTTGACCGTTGATTCCAGAATCGTTAGATCAGTCGTAACTACTGAGCTGTAAAGATAGGTAGAACCTGAGAACAGAGACTCGATGTGGTAATTATCATCGGCTGTCGGTTGGCCTTCTTCCGGTACTGTCCAATTAAAGACGAAATTCCCAAAATCATCGGTTTCTGTAGTTCCAATATCACACCTATAACGCTGCCCCCATCCTGTTGGATTGCAATTAATATTGCTTGGCTTTGAACCACCCCATGTAGGTTCCCAGACCTCGAATTCTATAGTCTGACCTGCAACAGGTACTCCTCCAATGTCTATCAAGGTTCCAGATATAACCAGTTCTTGTCCCTTTCCTACAGAATCTGGAGCGTCGACCACCAGATTGGTGTCCGAGGACACCTCTACATCTTCAGGACCGTCTATTCCTAGGAAACCTTGCTGATAAGCGGCAGCATAAACTTCATTCAGTCCTGGTGTAGCATCAAGGAAATCTGAAAGATTCACGTCGAAGGATCCTGAGGAATCGGTCTGCCCTTCGCCTATCTCAAATGCGGGATACTCATGATTTTCATCCCACATCCCAAACCCAACCGAGAAGTCTGGAATACGTGTCTCGTTCTGATCCTCAACATATCCCTCAACCCGAATCAAGTTTCCTTTGTCAACTTCTGAAGGGGAAACATCCACAATCACTACTGTGACCGGTTCACCAGTCATATTATCTAGGTCATCCGGGTCAAAATCATCAAAGTCAAAAGTGTCATCATCCTCACCATCATCATCTGGTCTTTCCAGTGTATTGCTACCACCTGTCCCTCCCAGATTTATTCTCTTCCAATGACTGGCTGAGAAAGTAGTATTGTCCTCTGGGACATAGACCTCAACAAAGGCATGAGCTTCGTTCGAAACATATCTTGTTGGTGCTTCCAGAGCTAAAGCCGTAACAAAGAAACCAAAAGACCTATGACGACAGGCACCTATTCCATTAATACAAATTGACTGATAAATATCCCACGGTGGTTCAGGATCTGGGACGTCACCATCACCCTCAATAAATGCAGAGAAATACCATGTCAGATTATTGAGTATCAATGCCAAATTCGTCTCGGGGGTTCCATTATCTGGCCATAGCCAATACAATGGCTCATTTGCAATCGTTCCATTGTCATGTCTATACTGAAGGAATTCCCGAACGTTTTCCTTCGCCTCACTCTCACCAGTTATAGGTCGAATGGACTCTTCAGGCAAATCATCCAGAGTAAGGTCGGTGGAAATAGGACGGTTGAAATATGAACCATTCGTACCCATCCGATATTTCAGGTCAATCACGACGTCCTCATTAGACTGGACGTAGTAGTTGTCCGCACCATCCTTGAAGAACCTTATTTCGACACCGGTTGCATTGGGGTCATAATCGATAATCTCTGCATCAGGTGAAACGGAGGGAATCATAGTGTAGCTTGAAGTCGTGACTGCAATACCCATCCATATCCAGCCCTCGAATATCTGGGAATAACCCTCGTAGTTAGTTGGGAAGATCTCGGTCTTGGTAGTATCGTAAACATACATCGTGTAAGGATTGCTGTTGGCACTGTCATAATACAGCGCATCAAGGGATGACCAGCGCTTCAGAGATCCCAGAACCGGATCGAATATCTCATAGATTGTGACATTGCCATCTGTAGCTCCAGTGTCCGGATTGGTTCCCGGTGGCTCCCCAGGTTCTATAGGTGGTGGATCCTCTCCATCGGGGTCCCCATCATCATCACTATCGGCATCGCAAGGGTCAGTACCTTCCTGGTATTCTCGAAGATTATCTGAACCATCATTATCGGGATCATCAAATTTGTCGCTAGAATCGGTTGGATCCAGACCGCAACCATCTAGAGTTCTATCTGAATAAAAATCTTCCCAGCCATCTGTCATCCCATCCTGATCAGTGTCCGAATCAAAGGGGTCCGTATCCCAATAGAATTCCAAGCTATTCATCAGGAGATCGCCGTCATTATCTACAGAATCATCAGTATCATTGCGGGGATTGAAACCATAATAGATCTCCCAGCCATCCCAAGCCCCACCATCATCCGTATCCGGATCATTAGGATTTGTATTATTATAATATTCTTCTAAATTGGTATATTTTTCTTCATCGGATATCTCACCATCTTGATTGGAATCATAACCATCTGAATCATTATCATCCTCACCATCGGGATCATTAGGATCAGAAGCTTGAACTGGAAAACTGGCTAAAGGTGACAAGAGCAGACTAAGGACTACTAGGACTGCAAGTAGTTTGGAAAGCCTCATCACTTCACCCACGCGTAAGAATCCACGAACTTATTACATAAAGGTATGCCAAATATTTTTGGATGAACCAAAGAGAGGTTAAACGTCAATTATCAGCCTCAAAGCCATCACTCATTCCATCGTCATCGGTATCGGGATCCCAGGGATCGGTCTGGGCCTCTTCTTCCCTCCAATTAGGGAAATTGTGCCATACTCCATCCCAGTCTTCCCAGCCATCATTATCATAATCCAGAAATCCATCAATGCCATCCAAAGGATCAAGAGTACGGGTCTCATTAGCAGGTTTATGCTCATTCCAGTAGACCTCCCATCCATCGGTACAATTATCCCCATCCGTGTCAGCTCTGGATGGATTTGTATCTACCAGGAATTCCTCGTAATTTGTGAATTTCTCATCCGGTGAGAGCTCACCGTCACGATCTGAATCATAGCCATCAGAATCACTATCCCAATCTCTATCATCTGCAGAATTCGGATTTAATCCATAATACCCTTCCCATCCATCTGGCATCCCATCTCCATCAGTATCATTGTTTCTTGGATCTGTGCTATTCAGGTACTCCTCATAATTCGTGAACTTCTCCCAATGCTCAATCGTACCGTTCCGGTCAAAGTCCCAGCCATCATCATCCAGATCCTGGTCGGCGTCACTCGGATCAAAGGGGTCCAGACCATGCATCAGTTCCCAGCCGTCAGGCATACCATCGTCATCAGAATCTGGATTGGAAGGGTCAGTAACGTAACCATCCTGTCCCGAAACGCATTCCTCACCATCTGCGATGAGATCCCCATCAGTATCCCTCAACAGAGGATTTGAACCAGTTATATTGTCCACGCTGTAGACGTTATCGTCAAATCCCTCGACGTTTGAATTGTCAAATTCATGCAGATTAATCAATGAATCATGGTCCGGATCATCGTTGGCGTCACTGGAATTAGATGGCTGAAAGTCCCAATGGACTTCCCAACCGTCAGACATGCCATCTCCATCAGTATCACCGTTTGTCGGGTCGGTCCCGTTAAGATATTCCTCCAGATTGGTGAAAGCTTCCTCATCAGTCAGATTGCCGTTCCAATCGGCATCGAAACCATCATTGTCATTATCCTGCAAGGCATCGACGGCGTCAAGTGGATCCAGACCATATTTTGCTTCCCAGCCGTCTGGCATACCGTCTCCATCAGTGTCAGCACACGTAGGATCTGTCAGATAATTGAAAAGCTCCTCGCCATCCAGAAGACCGTCCCCATCAGTATCGTTATTCCTCGGTAACGTCGTCGTAATGTTATCCACCTCAACATATGGGCCGGCGGCTGTGTTGTTGTATTCAAGACGATTGATGACACCATCATTGTCTGAATCCGCACCTGCATCCAATGGATTCAAAGGGTCAAGTCCATACCTCCATTCCCATCCATCCCACATACCATCGGCATCCGTGTCAGCAAGGTAGGGGTGGGTATCGGCCTGGAACTCCAGAATATTGTTATGTTCTTCATCCTCCTCAATCGTTCCATTGTAATTTGAATCAAAACCATCCTCATCATGATCAACTGTGGAATCATAAGCATCCAACGGGTTCAGGCCGTAATAGACCTCCCAGCCGTCCCACATTCCATCGTCATCGGTGTCGTTATTGTCTGGTGAAGTATTGTTAAAGAATTCCTCAAGATTGGTGTAGCCCTCCAATGAAGAAACAAAACCGTCACGATTCAAGTCATAGCCGTCACCATCAAAATCCTGATCGGCATCTCCCGGATCTGTGGGCTGGAGGCCGTAATATGCCTCCCAGCCATCCAGCATCCCATCCCCATCAGTATCATTGTTGGTTGGGTCGGTCCCATTCAGATATTCCTCCAGATTAGTGAAATTTTCATCAAAAGTTATCAGGAAATTGCGATTAAAATCCCAACCATCTCCGTCCAGATCCTGATTAGCATCTGCTGCTGAGATTGGATTAAGTCCATATTTCACCTCCCAGCCATCTGGCATCCCATCCCCGTCGGTATCATTACTGGTCGGATCCGTCAGATGATTGAATAATTCGTTATTATCGCTGAGACCGTCACCATCAGTATCATTTGAATCCGGGCGGGTCGAAAAAATGCCATCGGTATCCATCCAGCCCGTGTTGACCAGACTATTGTTGTATTCGTAGATATTAGGCAATCCATCACCTTCCTTATCCTCAAAATTATCGGATGGGCGGAGAGGTTCCAATCCAAAATAAACCTCCCAGCCATCGGGCATATCATCTCCATCTGTATCTTTGTCAAAGGGATGAGTATCATTCAAGAATTCCATGTAATTCAGATAGCGTTCTTCGAAGGCTAATTCCAAATCAAAATTACCATCCCATCCATCAGCATCTGAATCAAACCAGGCATCTCCGTTGTTAAGAGGGTCAAGGCCGTAGTATATCTCCCAGCCATCTGACATTCCATCATCATCACTATCGGATACCCAAGGACTAGTTCCGGCGAGGTATTCCTCCAAATTAGTCAATTCCTCATCCGGACTAACGTACCCATCCCGATTCAGGTCATAACCATCTTCATCCATATCCTCATGAGCATCCAAGTATGAGACTGGATTGAAATTGTAATATATCTCCCAACCATCTGCCATTCCATCTCCATCAGTGTCGGAATCGGTGGGGTCCGTACTATTGCCCAGTACAAAATCCAACTCGTATTCCATCAAATTCGTGAAATACTCGTCTTCCGTAATGAGACCATCGCTGTTCCTGTCATAGCCGTCCATATCTGCATCCAAAGCAGCATCAGCAGCATCAAACGGATTCAGATCATAGAGCATTTCCCACCAGTCAGGCATACCATCGTTGTCACTATCTTTAGTCGGCAGATTGGAATCCGATGTCGCCTCCTGTGAATCTATGTGCTGCGAGGATTGGAAGTCTACAAGTGGAGAAAATGGCAATGCCGCCAGAAGCATAATTACCACAGCCAGAACGACATAGCGTCTACCTCCAGTAGAGTTTGGGTCTGTCATCAGATGACAGTCTATGACAGGTCTATAAAGGATTCATTGACGGTCAAACTATAATCAATTCACGTGGTAAAGACGTCAGACTTACCAAACCAGAGGTTTTCAGGTATACATCATCCTCTATCCGGATACCGCCCAAACCGGGAATATAGATTCCGGGTTCAATTGTAAAGGTCATGCCTTTTTGCAACACAAAATCGTTATCTGGCTTTATATATGGCTCTTCGTGAATCTCAAGACCCAGGCCATGACCGGTCCGATGGGTGAAAAATTCGCCAAAACCGTGGTCCTCGATGACCTTTCGGGTAGCTGAATCCACATCTCCTGCTGGAACTCCTACAACTGCCTTTGATCTTCCAGCCAAATTGGCTAATCTGACCGCTTCATAGGCCCTGAGCAATTTCTCATCGATTTGATTACCAAGAGCATAGGTTCTAGTTATATCCGAGAAATATCCTTCATGGGTCGCACCCCAATCCACGATCACCAACTCACCCTCCTTGAATTCCTTATCAGTCGGAAAATGATGAGGATTAGCCGCATTGACGCCGGAAGCCACTATCGGGGAAAAGGGTAGTCTGGTATCCGAACCATTGTGTAACAATTGAATTACCAATTCCGCTGCAAATTGTTTTTCGGTTACGCCGGGTCTCATTTTATCCAATACCGATACCAAAGATCTTTCGGCAGTCACCACGGCCTTGGTCATGTGGTCAATCTCAAGCTTTGATTTTGACATCCGTAACTCCGCAAATAGGTCGGTTGCATCGATTATATCCGAAGATATGTTATACGAACTGATCAAATCCAATTCCAAGTGGCGAATCTGCCTTGATTCAATCCCCAATCCTGAGAATTTGTGGTCTTTGGAAAACTGGGAAAAGGCAGGCCCCGGTCCATCCCGGTCGTCATATGAAATAAAATCGATATCCAGATCTGCGATCTTGGGTGACTCCAACTCCGGAAGAACAAAGACGGCATCATTCTGCCGAATAAACAGAACTACGGGTCTTTCACTAAGGTGAAATTCGGAACCGGTGAGGTATGATAAATTAGGACCCGGAACGATTGCCAGACCATCGATCGACTTTTGATTCATCAACTGCCTAAGTCGAATCAGATTCTCCATGTTACCTCATAGACCCTCGGTCTTATTATGTGGCCCCAATAGCGTAATGTGGATTTAGATACCTTCAACAAATTAATCAAAGAATTTGGAAATTATCCCGGTTATGGTGTACATTCAGGAGTCGAGGAAGTAGCCAAGAAACTGAACCAGCCCTATGATTCCACCAGGGCCATAAGATCACAATATCTACAGCGCAAGTCAATCCGGAATCACTACAAGGTCAAGGACAAAGCTGGCCTTTACTACAAGCAGTGGCAAAAAGGTAAAACGATTGCTGAAATTGCACTGGATGTTGATTTTCCACCAGTCTTACTAGCTAATTTCCTGATGTTGAAAATGAGATTCTCAAAGAAAAAGACCAAGGAGATAATGAAGAATACCAATCTTGTCAAGAAAAACAAAAGACTGAAGGACGAACTGGATGAAATCCTAGGACGTGACGAGTTATACACGCTCAGATCCCACAGTAAACAGTCGGCAGAGGGAAATCGCAGGGAAGACAAGATTGCTGACTGGTTGGACAAGAAGGAAATTAAATATTTCACAGAGAATGATCTACGAGCCGGAACCGTGGAGGGCAAGACCCCCGATTTCCTGCTGTTGGAACCAATAGATTGGCATGGAGACCAATACAACTGGATCGAGTCCAAGGCCAGTTTTGGGGATGAATACATACATCGCAAGAATCACGGAAAACAGGTGTCAAAATATGTCGAGTTGTATGGTCAGGGAATACTGGTCTACTGGTATGGATATCTGGATGTCCTCAAAGGCAGAGGATATACCATCATTGACCGTAGAGAAATGGGTATGGAATAATTATTTTTTCTTGGAATCAACAACCAGACTATGTTTTACTGTTTTCAGATCTTCTTCATCCAGCTCTGAATCGGTTATCACCGAGGATTCGACATTGATATTATCCTTGCTGAATTCCAAAGTTGATTTACTGATGACCGAATGCTGAATATTGATAATCTGGGTAACCTGTGTCGGTCGAGCGGCCTGAATCCTGGACAACACTCTGGCGGCTATAGGTAAATCAGAATTAAGAGAGGAGACCTCTCTCATCATCTCGATATCAACACCCAATTTTTCCAGATCGGACAATGTGTAGTTATAGGTCAGGGTATCAACCATTGAAAGAAATGCATCCTTTTCACGAATGATATTCTTGTTGTATCTTGAGAGCGTAGTGTTCCAGGCACCGGTAACTGCCTGTTTCTTGTAAACATCCTCATATTTCTTGTCAGCGAATTTGAGTTTGATCATCTGTATATCTGCCCTCAGAGGATTATTCCTACCTGTTCCCTGGAGAACATCAGCCCAGGTATCGTGAGGAAAACCAATGGTGGTTCCTTCTCCAGACAAATAAACTATCATCTGATTGAAAGTTGAATGATTCTGCTTGTCATCAAAGATACGTGCAAACTCCTCTTCAATCTCATCAGCAAACGAACGATACAGCATCTCATTGCAACGTCTATCCCGCATATAGTCCGACAGGAAGATCATGCATGCCAGAGAATGCAAGCCCCCAGGTTTGTAATTGGGACCATCCTTGAGCAATCTCTGCAGTATCAAAGCAACATAATTCTCCATTCCCTTCCTTGAATTATCCTTGACGAAATGCTTGGTCAGAACTGAAATACCATTGTACTGCATCTCCTTGATCATCAACCAGATGAAGATTGGACTACCTTGTGCATAATTGGTCAATTCTTCTATTGATAAGGAATCATGTTTTATGTTTGAAAAATCAAACATACGTTCGCATAATCTAGATACATTCTCATCTGAGAAGAGAGGTACAGTCAATCTGTTGAATTTTTTCTGGAATTCTTCGGGCAACTTATCCCAATCTGCCTCACGGGCAGTCACAACCAAACCCTTGGTATCGTTTTCAATGATACTCTGGACAATCTCTGTATTCTCTGGAATATCATCGTAGAACAATCTCATCCCAAATTCAAGATGGGCATCCGTCATTTCAGTGGTTGTCAGAATACCTGTCGGAACCTTGTCCATGAAAGAATCGAAGATCTCGAATAATAGTGTGGTCTTACCAACTCCTGGTTCTCCAATGATCACATAATTATCCTCTGATTTGCTACTAAGAACCTCAAGGATGTGGGATGTACGTTCATCATCCAGATATACATTCTTTCTCAGATTGAGAGGAAGTCCCCACTCACTCAAGACCACAGTAGGATCGATTGGAATCTCGAAATAGGAAGAGACCGAGATATCCTTAAAATTATTATGAAGATTATCCAGTTCCTTTAAATTATCTGGCCATTTAGAATAACATTTCCAGCGACTGGTAAACAGATCGAGAAATGTCTCACCATCGGGTGCCAGATCAGAAGGTTTGGCCCAGTCCTGAACCGAATCACGATATTCTAAATCCCCTGCTATCTTGTCATCAGACTTTTGGGGTGGTTCGTGCTCTCTTCCCGTGACGAGGGCTGTCTTCTTGGAATCGGCCAGTGCCTTAGCCTTCTGGATCTTTTCCAATATTTGCTCGTAAGACATCAGCTACCTCCCTTATTCTTCCTGAAAGATTCAAAGAGATTAGATGAGAAATCCTTGTTGGTGTCCCCCTCAACCTGGGAATTCAGCATGGATTCAATCTCCGCTATCTCGGCCTCAAGTTCAGGAGATGAAACACCGGCTGCCTGTAATTCGTCAACTACTCCCTGCAATTCATCCAATTGTCTCATCGAACCCAACGCCTGGTCTGTCATTTCATTATAATTGTCCAGGAGGCGCATCGCATTGGTCCTGTCATTAGAAAAGAATCCTAGGCCATCCATGTTTTCGAGATCCTCCAAAGCCGAATTCAGCTTTGGATCAGAGATCCCTGCATCTACCAGGCCCTGAAGTTCACTGATAAGTCTAGGAATGGATTGCCGTGCGCTCATCGCAGCATAACCTCCTCCCAAGAGTCCTAATATGGAAATTATGGCACCATAAGCTAGAGGATTGCCGGAGAATGGAAGTGTCAATCCTTCATCTTCTGGGGTGGTAATCTGTTCGTCAGGCGATGTTATGTTCTCAAAAGGATTCTCGCTATAATAATCGGTCGCAGTAAGAGTACATAAGGCACAATATGGATAATTTCCGTCATCACCAAATGTCCAGGTGTAAAATATTTTATCTCCAGAATCTATCCTGTATATCTGCCCATCGATAATAGAGGTATAATCCTCACTGAAAATCATTTGGTAATCCCAGGATGCGGCACCACCATATGTACCATCTTCTAATGTAAAATCTATTTTTCCTGTGAAAATTCGATTCTCATAATCAAATGTCGTTTCCGTAAATGATTTTTTAGAAGGAAGAGGTAGTCCATTATCGAGTTTAATGCCTGATAGATCCGTTGTTTCCCAACTTATGTAAACGTTATCTTCCGAAACAAAATGGTAGGAGCCTTTGCCTACCTCGAGCAGCATATATTCCTCTATTACTGGGCCAGAGATTGATGGACTCTGAACATAAATATTATCCATGAAAGTATCAAAAGAGCACTCGTCCTCAATCTCCAGACCGCTGATGTAAAATCCAGTGGGGACTGACTGACTGCCATAAAATATCTCCACGCCTTCCCAACCTTCATACCAGATATTTAGGTCTACCATGTCTCCGACTTTCACTTCGAGACTGGTACTGATATTGTAGACCTCTCTTACAATATCATCTCCATTACTTCCGCAAGAAACAACTTTCTCGTTTGCTAGACCTCCGTTATGATAAATGTAGAAGGTCCACTCGCATTCGGCTTCGTAATCAGGGTCCGTTCCGGCCCACCACATCTCTGCAAATTCGATGCTGATCGTCGCATCGGAGTCAAACGGACCAAGACTCCAGGCCCCGACCGAGACCGGTGCCCTATTGCTTCTCATAAATTGATACTGCTCGTATTGCGCCTGCACACTAATTGAGTAATTCTGAGTGGTGGATAAATCCTCATAAGAGGAT
>Ga0310125_10000442_pt1 | contig 19407 bp, 19 predicted proteins | sample CB11b_Tmax_Bot8__FD_203508 | JGI IMG/M metagenome (GOLD analysis project Ga0310125, IMG submission 203508) | Marine microbial communities from Western Arctic Ocean, Canada - CB11b_Tmax_Bot8 | ecosystem: Environmental > Aquatic > Marine > Oceanic | place: Canada: Western Arctic Ocean | collected... | reverse complement strand
TAATCAGGACCGTTCTTTAGAGGCGCGCGCGTTTCTTAATGCGGCGGGCGCAACTTTAGCGGACCTCTGCGGAAATTTGGCCACGATAACGCAAACGGCGGATACCGATGGAGTTCGCCTAAAAGCTATTGACCGGGCGTTAGAAATTCAAGGCGCGGTCCTGGCAAAAGATTCGGCGCCGCAAGCTCCCCAGATCGCACTAATAATTCAGGGCGCGGACGAAGTTAAAGTGCAACAAGTTCTAAATCCATACGGAGAAAGAGGCATACATGCAAGATAAAAACATAGCTGCAGAAAAAAAATCACAATCGTTAATCAAGTTCAGGTATTGGGCTAATGGGGGAATTGCTTCAAAGTTTTTCTTCTCCGAAAATCTTGAAATAGCGAGGGCAGAGGCGTTAGAGTTCTGCTCTTTAAGACAATACCCTTACCGTTTCATTGAAGTGGAGGATGTCTTAATTCCTATGCAGGGCGTTTTGAAGTCTCTGCGTGAGAATGAAGGGCTTCGGGCAAAAGCCAATACCATGCTAAACGTAGTCGTTCACGAGGAGCCGGGAATACCTGTTACTAGTGACTGAAACAATTCCAATTAAGTTTGGCTTCATTAACGAATTTCAGAAGAATTTCTTTAATGAGACAAAAAGGAACCAGTGCGCGTCTGGGGGCTACGGCAATGGGAAAACAACGATCCTGTGCCTGAAAGCACAGACCTTGGCATTAACTTTTCCTAAGTACCGTATTGCAATCTTTAGAAAGAAATCAAAAGACCTTGTTAATACTACCATGGTTACTTTCTTTAAGACTATGCCAAAGGAAGCGTACGACGATAAACATGGCGGGCGTTGGGCGCAGCATGAAGGGCATCTGCGGCTTATCAATGGCAGCGAATTTCTTTTCCTGCACCTAGAGAATTACGATGAGAATCTTGTCCGTGGCTTGGAAATAAATACGGTGGTGATTGACCAGGCAGAGGAAATTGGTGAATACATCGGTAATCATATTGATGGTCGTATCGGTCGTTGGGATGGTGCGCAAATTCCCGCGCACATGAATGAAGAAGATTTTCCACTTTTACATGGTGGCGTGCGGCAGGTTCCCGCATATATGCTCTTAGGTTGTAACCCGGACTCAAAAGAACATTGGATTTATAAACGTTATCACCCGGATTCTGATTTGCACCATGAATTGCAGGTTGACGCAGAAGGAAATTCCTATAAATATTCCGATACGCACGTAATGCACCAGGCGGTCTCTTCAGATAATCCGGCGCTAACTCCTGAATACGTCTCAACACTTAAAAAGCGCGGGGACACTTTCTACAAGCGGTTCTTTTTAGGGCAGTGGGGCATTGCGGAAGGGACGATCCATGAAGTTCCTCCTACCAGTATTCTTGATAATCCTCCCAAGGAAATTATAGAGAGAATCATTCAAGAGGGCACAAAATTCCGCGTGATGGATCATGGAATGTCGGCGCCCACCGCTTGTCTCTGGTTCTCCATTTGGAAGGGCTTTATTTTTGTCTATCGGGAATACTATGTGCCGGCGAAGTTAATTTCTGAGCACAGGCAATCAATCTTCGATCTTAGTGAAGATGAAACGTACGCAGCAAATTGGGCCGATCCTGCTATATTCAAAAAGAACTCCGAGAAGTACGGGGGATTTTGGACCGTTGCAGATGATTACACGGATAGTAGAATAGATGCGCCGACACTTTTTTGGTCGCCAGCGGATAATAATGAGCGGCGTTGTAGGAATGCCATCGACGAATTGTTTTTGACCCAGGAATACCTAGTACACCCTATTACGGGGGAGAATAATTGCGCTAGAATCTTCTTTATCAAGCGCTCAATAACTTTCCCAAATGCCTGCGCGCACGTTATTAGTGAAACGCGGGCCGCGAGACGAATTCAGATTGATACTGTTCAAGGTGAGGCAACCTTTAGTGATGAAAGAGATAAAGGCGTGGCCGACCATGCTTATGATTGCCTAAGATATTTTTCGGTCATGCGGCCTAGAGGTAGAGATGCCCGTGAAAACCCCATTGATAAGTCTATGACATACGATTTTGTTAGACGATCCGCAATTGATTCGGGGCGGCGCCAAGATCCGCGCACACTCATGGCCCAAGTTAGGAACGACTGGTAATGCCGAAAGTTCCAAGATTAGTAGATTCTAAAGGGAAAGATATTCCTGCCGATTTCCTCACACGGGGAAATTTGTGGGCGGACAGAATTTCGCGCGCAAATAGGCATTATGGGCATTGGTCTAGAAAATACAAGACGGAAATGCTTGAGAGTTATTACTACGGGCACCAGTGGGGAGATATAGAGGACGATGACTACCAAGCCTACACCCACAATGAATTTTTCGTTGCAATTGACATCAAGCAGCCCAATCTTTTATTCAAACGACCCTCATTTTCTATCAAACCTTTACCCTCAAGGCAAGATTTTAACCCAGCGCGATCATTTCAGCGCGCGCAACTTAGAGAGGACACTGTCAATACACTCTTTGCGGGGAACAAGTCTTTCTCCAAAGAAACAGAGTTAGGTATCCTCGATGCTTTCTTTAGGTTTGGAATGGTCGAGGTTGGTTATTCTGCGAACTGGGTTGATAATCCTGAGGCAAATAAACCGATTACTTCTGATCATTTTGACCCCGAGGCAGAAGATGGCGAAGTTATTCGGGAGCCGGAGAAAATTCCCGTAGATGAGCAGTTATATGTTAAAAGAATCCCGGCGAAGACTTTTAGGGTGGGCGGGACAGATAATCCGCACCTAAACAGATGCTCCTGGGTCGGGTATTATGCCTGGGAGAAGGTTTCTGATCTCTTAGCTAATCCTAAGTTGAAGATTAAAGAGAAAGCTCTAGGAAATTCTAATGCTGTTACAGATGATAACTACGATGATTATTTCCAGGAAGAAGAACTATACGGTAATGAATTACGTCTCAACGGTATGGCCAAAATTTGGCATATCTGGGATCTTATCGACAAGAGGAAGATAATTGTTGTCGATGGCACTACAGAGATTATTTTCGAGGCAAGATTTAAAAGACTTCCTCTCATCCCTCTTATGTTCCGACCTCGTTTGGAGAGTTTCTATCCTTTACCTCTTACATATAACTGGTTATCAGCGCAGGACGAGATAAACGAGAACCGGGAAAGTGCGCGCGCCCATCGTAGAGCTTTCCAGCGGAAGTTTATTGTCAACAAAGAAGCATTCGATGACGAGGAATTGCAGAAGCTCCGTATAGGGGTGGACGGCACTATGGCTTTCTCGAATTTACCAGATATCTCCAGGGCAATTATTCCCATGCCTAATGCTGATTTGGGCGCTTCCCATGTGCAGAGCATTAACTTGTCCATGGCGGACTTTGATAACATCGCCGGAATTTCCGCTGAGCAACGGGGAAATACGGGCGCGAAATCTAATAGGACTACGGCAACGCAAGCAAAGTTGGCGGACGCTAGAAGTGGAATTAGAGAAACTCGCGACCAGGCAATAATTGCTGAGTGGCTTTGTGCAATTGCCCGGGAAGTGCTACTCCAGGCTAAGGAAAAGTTAAGTAGCGACTTCTGGATTCAGATCAACTTAGATACGAACGATGATTTAGGTTTGTTAGAGGAGCGGGATCTTGAAAAATCCTGGATACTAATTAATTCTGATGATTTTGGGGACGATGATTTCGATGTTAGAATTGACGTCAACACCTTGTCGCCCCTAGGAAATAATAACGCAAAGAATTCCCTAGTCGAGTTCCTAGCTCTCCTAGATCAGTACAAAGTTATGGCGCTGGATCCTACTTTGGTACGGGAACTTGCTTATCGAGTGGGCTATGAAAACGAGAAAGTTATTGCAAAGCTTCAGAAACTTGCTACGCTGGCGGCTTTGGGAATGGAGAAACAATTAGAGGCGCAGCTCGGGGAAGAACCGGGGGGTAATCAGAATAATATCGCTCAAAGGGATGCTGCTAATGCGACCCCTAATGACATAAATCAAATTCAGCAGCAAGTTAATAATCAATCAGTACAATAGGAGAAATAAAATGGCGCAAGATGTTGCAAATGAAGAAGTAGTTGAAGAAGAAATAGTTGAGGCGGAAGTAGAAGAGGCGGAAGAAATTGAAGGTCCGGAACAAGTTGAAGAAGAAGAAGCTGAAGAAGATGAAGATGCTGAACCTGAAGAAAATCTTGAAGATATCGCAGCGGCCCGAGAACTATTAAAACAGCTTCAGGGGCCGAATCGTAAAATAGCTATTCAAAATTTAGCTGCGGCTAACGGAATTTCTTTTACTAAAGAGCCAGAGAAAGCGCCAGACGCCCCTCGGAGTACCCAGCAAATTGTTGCAGACGCTTTGGGGCCAGATTATGAATTCCTATCAGATAAACTTGGGGTAGCTCTAGAGGATATAGTTAGAACTCAAATTGCGCCCCAGTTTACAAAGATCCAAGAAACAAATCACCAGACAGAGCTTACGCGGGAGCTAGAGTCCGCGCAAGTTCGGCATGGTTTTAAGCCTGGAGATGCAGTATATAATAAAATGGACCAAATATCCACCAGGTTTCCCAAGGGGCCTATTGTAAGTATTAAAGAGTACCTCGATACTTTGCATACTTTGGCTACTGCGGGACAGGAAAAAATAAATAAACGGGTACGAAAAGTACAAAAGATTTCGGCAGCCGCTAAAGGCGACGGTTTGAAATCCTCCGATGTTTCAGATGGGCGAGTCACTAAACATCCAGACGGGAAACTATCCATTGGGGACGCTATTAGGCAAACGCTTGATGAGGCTTCCGATGACGACTTATATATTAACGAGGAATAATCTATGGCTACAGCTACTTATGGGCGAGCCGGCGTACCTTCAACAAAAACACTAAATCTTGATTATGTTTTTGCACAGTCGCTGGCCGCTAGTCGAAAGACGATGGAAGACAATATTACGTCTAACAACGCTCTTTGGCATGAAATCAAAAAGAATGGGACTTACGAATCTCAAGATGGTGGGACGAATATTGAAGCTCCGTTGCGTTATGCAAATAATGCGCCGGACAGTTATTCTGGGTACGATACTTTAGACGTTACTCCGATTGATGGTGTCACTAAGGCATTGTTTGATTGGCGAGATGTTTCAACGTCGATCATCGTTTCCCACAAAGAGCGGCGTGAAAATGCCCAGCGAATCATTAACTTGGTGGAGACTAAACTCCAGCAGGCTAGTGATGGTATGCAGGAATTTATTCCTGAGATGCTTTTCCAGGGAAATGGCGCGAGCGCTTTAAATACGCCGCGTGTTTCTTCTAGAAATGGTTCTTTGGGAATTACTCCCCTTGGGCAATTAGTTCCCCTAGATCCCACTGTTGGGGTTATCGGAAATATTGATCCTGCCACGGAAACTTGGTGGCAGAGTCAGCAAACTGCGTCAACTGCAACTACTTGGGATGGTTTGCTTGCGGAAGTAGATCTGTTAATTAGTAATGCAAGTAAAGGGACGGGCGGAAAGCCCGACTTGCTGATAACTGATTTGGACACTTTTACAGCTCTTAAATTTGCAATCTATAATAGGAATCGTAATGATCCTCAGCCGGTTGCTAATTTCCCGTTTGAATCCGTTGCACATAACGGAACTAAGATCACTTGGGATGAGAAAGTCCCAGATCTTACAAACGGCGGGCTAGATGCGACTGCTTCTGGCGCAAAGGGAACAATGTGGGCGTTGAACACGAAGTACTTCAAGGTCATTTATGACTCTGAGACAAACTTTAAGATGCGGCCCTTTATGGAAATGCCGTTGCAGAATGCTAAGGCGGCGCACATTTTCTGGCGAGGCAACACGGTTATCACAAATCGTCGTAAACATGCTGTCCTCACCGGCATTGACCGTGGCATTACAGGTTAAGGGAGCAAACAATGAATTTCAAAACACTAAACGATCAAAAGCCAGAAGTAGTTACTTACCTTGCCGGTAACGCATCTACCACAGCAATTGTTGCCGGAAATCCTGTGTGCCTTTCTTTGAATGGTACGGATGACGGGCATGATGTGGAAGAATTAAGTAATTCTGCTGCAACACAATCGCACAGTTTTTTTGTAGGAATTGCCGTAGCTGGTATTCCCGCAAAAGGGCGCGCGGAAGTTACCGTTTCTGGTTTTGCTAGGGGTGTAAATATTCTTAGCGGAACGAGAGCGGCTTCGACAGGCACTTGGGCTACGCAAGCCGCAATTGCTTTGGGAGATGTGCTTATTCTTCAAACTGTAGGAGATGCACTTACTCGTTCAACTGCTGGCGCAGCTACCGTTGCAAATGCTAGAGCGGTGGCAATGGCTTCGCGGGCATCAATTGCTTCGGGGGCGTCAACCACTTCCGAGACCGGACTTCGTAGAATCACTACTATGAATGTTTGGTTGCGTTCTATGTAACTTTGTTGCGAACGGGTGGGGAGAGGTTTTTAAAGTCGCGGGGCTTAACTAATCTCTCCCTCCTGTTAGAAAGAATTAAATGAAACATATTTTAATAGCTGTAAATTGTTTAACTGCGGTTAATGCCCTAGCGTACTCTAGCCATTGTAGTTTTTGGCATGATTGTGCGAGCGATTTTCCAGATTTTGAGTTCCACCTATTTGCGCCTGGGCGAAAGTCTATCGACCGTATGCGTAACGAGTCCGCGAGAATTCTTTTAGATAACGATTGGGACTACTTGATGTTCCTAGACGATGACGTTTTAGTCCCCCAGCATTGTTTTAAGATGCTTTACGAGGCAATAGGTTCGGGTAGCACTGGAGTAGTTGCAGGAAATACTTTGGTTCGCACCTACCCTTATCCGCCCATGTATTTTAAGTACACTTCAAAGACTGAAAAGGAGGCACACCTAGAGCATTATTACGACTATGCAAAAATATCGAATAGGGTCGATAAAGACCAACCAATAACGGAAGTAGACGCGGTAGGATTTTCCTGCGCGCTGATTAGGGGTGATCTTCTCCGAGAAATGAAAGCGCCCTATTTCTTAACAGGGACGCAGAATACTGAGGACGTTTATTTTTGTGTCAAGATTCACAATGAGTCTCCGGGCACGAAATTGCTAGGGCACTATGGGGTTATTACGAGCCACCTAGTAAGCCAGATCGTAGAAGTTAATTCGCAGAATGTAAATATGATGCGCGCGTTCGATGAGACTTTCCTTGGCTGCGTGCCGGAAAAAGATCGGGGCGATCGGGGCGAGGAATACCATGACGCCGTGCTGAAACTAAAGTTCAAGAAAGTATCCGCATGAAGAAACTTAACTTAGGCTGCGGGCACAACGTAATGGACGGTTACGTTAATATTGATGTCCAAGAACTTCCAGGAGTTGATCTCCAATTAGACTTTATCAAGAATAAACTGCCCTTTGAAGATGGGGAAGTTTCTGAAGTGGTTATGTACCACACGATTGAGCATGTCGAGAAGAAGCACCACTATGCGATCTTTAGTGAAATTAGGCGTGTTCTGGGTAGCGGTAGCGAGCTGTTCCTATCTTATCCTGATTTCTTTAATTGCGTGGAACGGCTAAAGAATGCCACGGACGACGATAGGCAATTCTGGGAAGCAACGATTTATGGGCGGCAATTGGTTCCGTCAGATTATCATGTTTGTGTAATTTCTTCGGCGTATCTTTTAGGTATTCTTGCGCCATTAGGTTTTTCTAAATTTGCGGTCGCAGAGGAAGACGACGGGCCGCATTATCAAGTTTTGAGGTGTCAAGCCTCGGAAAAAGTAATTTCGCGCGAGCAGTTGTTTTACGACGAAGTATATGCGGATGCGAGTTACCCTTTTAAAAGTGAAGGAGATGCTGATGAATAAACAATTTTTGTATGGTATTCCTTATAATGCGTCCGCGGGAGATTTTCAAGGCGCGCCCAATCCCGCTGATGCTGTTCGTAGCGCCAATAATCATTGGGGGCAGCAAACTGCTCTTACTGGTCGGGAAGTAGATTTAGCCGGGTTTTTAAACCAAGCAACTTTGATTTCTGATGCAACCCCAACAGATAACACTTTGTATAACGCCTATGCTAGCGCTATAGCTAACATAGAGTCTTTCGGTTTTGAGATTAAATGGGTTTCTTTTGCTCGCGGGCAACTAAGTAAGTTAACAGTACAAGGAATTCATACCGACGTAAAAGATGGGGAAGAGCTGCATTATTCTCCAGTCCCGGTAGTTATCAATGCGTTCGAGAACGACAAGGCAGGCTCAGGAAGATTGTTGCCCATCATTATGTACGAGGGTGCGGGAATGTTCTTTTCCTCCCCCGGAAATTTTGTGGCAGATATTCAATCTCAGCTGATTGCTGACGGGCAAGTGGTAAGTAATCCTAGCCCATTCCTTCCGGCGGCGACCTTGTCTGAAAATGAAGCAAACTTTAAAGCCATGGCAGAGCCGGACCCCGACGCAGATAAAACTCTCGCGCAAATGATTGATTCGGCCGCGGGCGCTTAATTCCTCCTAACTTAAAATGGCAAACACTAGGGCAGCGGTTCGGACAAGGGTTTTGGCGACTCTCGATGATGCCGCTGCTACTTTTTTTACTGCGACGGCGGTAAACGATTCCATACAGGACGTTTATCACGATATTGTAGTACATGTGCGGCCATTTATAAAACAGTTCGTGATGGACTTTGAGGCGAACACGGTTTATTACCACCTATATAACATTATTTCAGATTTTAAAAATGTGGACAAGATTTGGAGTGTGGAGAGTAAGTGTTGGCTGGAGCGGGTAGGTTTTCAGCAGTTAGAATTTACGGACTCGAAATGGGAAACAAGAGAGGGACGGCCAACTAGTTTTGTTATTGCTGATAGCAAATATGTGGGCTTTTATCCCCATCGTAAGACCACGACAGATTCCGTTGAAATTTATTACAACTCCATCCCCGCGGATTTGGTTGATGCCACAGTAATGGACTTTGCGTACTTAGATCCCCAGGTAATTGAATGGGGAGTTCTCGCAGATTTATTTGAACAGGCGGAAGAATACGCCAAAGCGCAGTTATATTATGTGCAATATAGAGATGCCTTGCAACGTGCAAAAGTGTTATCGAACGGGCGGCAAAGAACAGACCAGTTTATGTTCCTCTGGCCGCATAGGATAGGAAGTAATGGCAGTTCCAACGGAAGACCCTACTAGTCGTTCTGCGTTGCGTTTAAAGTCAACGCTTCTAGCTTATCTTCGACGGTACCTTAACGACTAATGCCTTTAGAAATCTTTGCTGACGCTTATTTAACCCAACTAGCGGAAGATGCTGAGCTAGATATCTCTCGGCGTCTGCTTCCCTTTTTTAAGCGGTTCTCAATTACTACGGTAGTTGACCAGGCGATTTATACCCTTCCTGCGGGCGTTAAGGACATTATCCGGGTAACCTGGAAAGGGGACGCCCTTTGCCCCATTACTATCGACGAAATTGTGCAGGGGTCCGATAAACTGCTAGAAAAAGAAGGGTCGCCGCCGATTTATTATATGCGAGGGTTTGATAACCTAGCGTCCATAAGGTTATTGCCCGCGCCTCAGGAAGTTCTCACCGCAGACGATACTTCTATATATCAAGATGATATTACTACGCTTTTAGTTGTCACTGCTAAAGTAGATCCTACTATTAGCTTGACCGATTTTGTTCTTCCCGATTACCTTGCAAGGCGTACTGTAAAGCATTATGTTTTATGGCACGCCTTTTTACGAGAGGGTCTGGGGCAAAACATTACTGCAGCGCAGTACCACGAATCCAGATATAATCAAATGCTAGACATGTATAAGGACTCAGAAGTTAATCATGCCGGCGCAATGTATTTGTTGGGTGGGCACCCTGTAAAAAAAAAGTCATATATCGACCGCCTACCTGAGTTAATTGTTCCATTAGGTGATAGAACTATTCCGTTATTGGCTGAAAGTGGTACGGCAATTCTTGGGGAAGATGGTGTGGAGATTTTGCTGGAGACTTAATGAAAAAACTCTTATTGATTCTTGTTTTCGTGTTTAGTCTTTATGGGCAAAAAATTAGTGATTTGCCTGAACTGTCCGCTACGCCCGCTGACGATGATATTCTAGTCATTGTCGATACTAGCCTTACCCAGACGAGATATATTACCTGGGCTAATATTAAAGCATTTGGGGTGGACCACACTATCTCCTCTGTTAGCACTTTAACTAACAAGGTTCTTAATACCGCGTCTAATACTATTACAGTGGTAGAGGCTGACATCTCGGATCTTTCGCATACAGCGGCGGCGGACCACACTATTTCGTCAGTTAGTACTTTAACTAACAAAGTAATTGATACTGCTGCAAATACCATAACCGTGGTTCAGGCAGATATTTCAGATCTGAGCCATGTAGTTGCTGACGACACTATTACGACTGCAAAGTTATCTGATGTAGCCGATTCTCCTATTGCTGGGGAATGTGTAGTAGTGGCGACTGGCGGCCTTAATGTTGAGTACATTACTTGTCCCGGGAGCACGGTAACCTCTTTTACTACTATAGACGTGCCATCAGGAACCGATCCCCTTGCTAGTGCTTCCGATACTCTAATAATTACGGTCGATTCGGCTTTTACTTTAACTGGAACTGCATCTACCGATACTATTGCTTTTACGCATACTGCATTAGTTGGGGATGTCTCTGGACTCCCTGGTGCAACTGTAGTTGCTAATGATTCACACACCCATAACGATACTACCGTAGATGGTTTAAATACCTCTGCAACCACTGCGGGTCAGTTTGTTTTAGCCCGACTTCCTAACGGGACTGCAAATCAGTTAATTAAAACAAATGCGGGAGCAACCGCGCAGGAACATCTTACTTTATCTGCTGAAGCTGGAAATGAGCTATCAGTAACTTTTGGTATCGGAACTATTGTTATTGACGCAATAGAAGCTAATTTTGATCTCGCTGCAATTGGGGGTACTTTAGGGACCGGGCAGGCTGCAATAGATTTCCGCTTAGAAAGTGAAGAACATGCGGGCACGGACCCCACAGCGGATCTGGAAGAAGAGGGGCAGGTAAATGCTACTGTAGTTACAGGAAATGCCGCGGATGATCAAATTCTTCTTGGTTCGGGCGTTAGCGCAGCAGCTTATGCGGCAATACCTGACTGTAATACAGGGTCTAGTTTAAGCTATACCGCGGTTACAAACACCTTCAGTTGCGAAGCAGCCGGGGTGCTGCTTGCCGATTCGCCGACGTGGACAGATGATCACATATGGCAGAGCGGGGTGGACTCGATCACCGGGCATCAGTTTCTTGACGCCGATGGGGGTACGCCGATCCTGAATGTTGATTCAACTAATGAAAGAGTGGGAATTGGTACGGCGAGTCCAGGTAGTTTGTTGCAAGTAGGGTCTGGCACTCCGCTTTATAGCGGCTCTGGGCAAGTGGATATTGTAGGAGCGAACATTTCGCTCGTTACGGCACTGACGCAATTAAGTGTTTACAGCACCGATGCGATTGCCTTAGACAAGGGCGGAACAATCGGGCTAGGAGGCGCAGGCGGTGGAAATCCTTACATATTTGCAACCATAGCTGGTCGCTCGGAAAACAATGTCTACGCAGGGTACTTACAGTTTGGCACTGTTGCCAGCAGCGGTGCGTTATCTGAGTGGATGCGTATCACCAGCACAGGCAACGTCGGCATAGGAACCGCAGCGCCTACAGCAACTCTCCATGTTAAGGATACAACTGCCACTACTGGGGACACTTCCGTTATTTTTCAAGAGGGTGCGGGGCAATCGGGAGCTATATTAAATGTCCAGAACAACGCTGGAACTTCTTATATGGCTTTCCCTGCCGGGGGTGGTATCGATACGACCACGGGAACTATTACCTACGCCGATTCTGCAAATGTGGCGAGTGCCACAACAACAGCTTTGACGGCGGGGAATTTGTTTCACATTACCGGAACTACGACAATCACCACGTTAAATACCTGCGATGCAGCAAACAACGGGCGAGAGGTTGTCTTGATCTTTGATGATATTTTAACTCTTACTGACGGCGGCAATTTGAAGATAGCTGGAAATTTCGCCACCACTGCCGATGACACAATCAATCTTTGGTGTGACGGAACCAACTGGTACGAATCCGGCGCACGAAGTGTGAACTAAAAGGAGTTCTTATGAGGTATTTTATTGTTTTGTTTTTATTTGTTAGCCCAGTCTTTGCACAGACTGTTAGCAGACAAATCACGTTGACGTTTCAAACATCGTCAATTGCGCCCATTAAGGCATTTTTGGCTGCTAAATTTATGGAAGAAACAGACACAGACGAAGATGGGGTGGTTAGCGATTCAGAAGCTTTAGCTTGGTTTGAGCTGAAGGCACAAGATGTTGTTGAGGTGTTCAAGAGTCGGGCAATTCAAGAAGCGGCCCTTGTTGATGCTACTCTGCTCCCGCAGGCATATCGGGACGCCTTGGCTGCCAAGGAAGTGGCTGACGCGGTTCTTAAAGCTGAAGAAGAAGCATTGCAGTAGATAGAGGATTAAATGTTTTTTAATCCGGTAATAGCGGTAGTAGCCTTTTTTCTACCTATTAATTGGCGGTTAAGAATACTTATGCTACACAGGTTTTTATGCACTAGCGCAGTAATTTTTATGTGTGTTAGTTTAACTGCGGCGACGCCTTGGGCAGAGACGTCCGACGACCACGAAAGAAGATTGCGTAAGTTAGAGCAATTAACCATACAACAAATTAGTGCGTCGGCTAATGACCGCGAAGCTATAATCAGGAATGGGGCTGCTATAACCGGGTTAGCTGGGGATATTAAAGATGCAATCTCTGCGCGAGACGATAGGCAGTGGGCGGTCTTTTTAGCCATGTTAGCCGCAATTTTTGCAGGACTGGTTGGGCATTTTCGAGTAGTCAGTAGGATAAAAAATGGCTGAACTAGGACAAAGAGATTTCAGTTTAGGTTGGACTCCCGATGAGTCTGACGTAAATTCGCGCCCAGACGGAAATCTTAAATTCGATAACCTGGAGTTGTCTGAGCAGGGACAAGTTCGCCTAACTCGCGGAACTTCTGTGGTGGAAGACTTTGATCTTACTGCTAGCTCGAAAGTTCCCACTAGCTTATTTTCTAAAAGGATTGGTGCAACGGTTCACCGCCTCGCGGGTTTTACTGATGGAACTATAAAACCTGTGGGAGGGGTAAACCTAGTCCCAGGCGGAGGCTCGGGTCAAACCCCTGCATTTGGTTCTTATACGAATCAAGTGATAATGAATAATGGGGCGCGCAGCGATAAATGGGACGGCACAACTTTACGGACTTTGGGGGTAGAAACTCCCGGCGCGCCAACAGTTGCTAGGCAAGCAAGGTTGGTAAAAGAAGTTGGTGGGACTCGCTTAAGTTACAATGCAATAATTTCCGATTCTGTAACGTACCCTTCTGGTAACGTAGAAGTTGTTACGGAGCTTGTAACTAACATTGCTTCTATGCGACTGATCGAGGCGATAGATGGAAGTGATTTAGGAGGGACAGGGAACGCTGATCCTAATGATATCTTTGATCTTGATGTAAAGTTCCAGGATCCCTCTGAATTAGTTAATCTGCGCATTGAATTTTCTCTAACGGCGCTAGATTTACCGTATAAGTTTATAGATTCTTATCGGGTAGATTTAAAATTGGAAAGTGATCAGTTCGATTTACAAACTGGTAGCTGGTCAAGAATTAAGTTAAAGCGCAGCGATTTTGTAAGAATTGGTACAAATGCGGCATTAGACTGGTCGGACATTTCTGAAGTCTGGTTATCTGCAGAATTTACTTCCTCGAATATTCTTACTCTTGGCACGGTCATGACCTTCACTGGGGGTAGCGGTATCCTTAGTGGAGATTATAAATACCTCCAGGTTAATGTTTATGACAACGATAAGTACACTGCCATAAGTCCTGCGGGGGCCGACGTTTTCTTTGTTACAGATAGGAATAAAGTTAATGTCACACCGTCCTTGCCCGATGGTTGGGGGACTACTGTAAATGAAATATGGATCTACAGAAAGAAATTGAATGAGATAGCTTCAGGTGGCGGCGATGTTCTAGGGGACGCCTATCATCGGGTAGCAATTAGAAGTGTCACCACCCTATTTGAGGATAACCTGTCCGATGTTGATGCCGCTTTAGGTCCTATCGCTAACTTATTCTTAATTCACCCGCCTATAGACATGCACGCAATTGCGGGGCCGTATTTTGGGCGAATGATTTATGTTACGGACGATAAAATTTACCCTTCGCAAGCAGATAACCCAGATGCGGTGGATTCACGGAATATCTTAGATGTTTCTGGCTCTTCTAATGAATTGAATTTATGGGTGCGGAAAGTAGGGGAGTCCTCTCTTCTAATTGGCACGACAAACGATATTTATGAGCTTTCGGGAACCGGTACCGTTTTAGCTGATTTTACGGTTGATTTTAATTTACGGCCTTTGGGTCTTGGGCACCCCCCTATTTCTGATGCAGTTACGGTTTATGATGATACTGCAATTTATTTTGCTAGCGATGGGTGGCGCGTCCTTTCAGGGGTTAGTAGTAAATCTATTGTGGGGGCTACTTCTTTACTTTATCGTGGCGAGGCTCGGTACGATAATCCGTATGTTGATATGCGTAGTGGGAATACTGTCACTTCTTCTTGTGTAACCACAAAAAATCAGCTTTGGTGCTCGGTGGCCCTTTCTGACGGGACGCGGCGGGTTTTTGTTTTTGACCTGATTAGACAATATTGGCGGCCTTATTTTGTGGCCCCCACCAAGTTGTTTGTGGAGGAAGATGGGACTTTGCTCGCCATCTTCACAGGTGTTGCAGATAGGGTTATGCGTATTCTTGATGTAGGAACGCAGCTTGATGGTACCACTAATCAGCAATTTAACATAATGTCTGGTTATCTTGACGGGGGCGCGCCGCTCCAAAGAAAAGACCTTGGGCAAATAACTATCTGGGGAAATAGTGGAGGCTCTAATGTCCATATAGTTGTGCGCGCCGATAACGCTGCTGCAACTAAAGATTACGGTAATTTTGTTCTTTCGCCCACTGCTGTCCTTAACCTAAAGATATCTGACGCAGATGCGATCCATCTCAAGCATTCTTATCAACTAGAGATAGAAGATGTTGGCGGCGCTGGAGTTGCAGCCTTTGAATTGTACTATTGGGCGGTCACTTATAACGCGCGTCCGATACCCAATAATCACCTAAGAGTTTTAGGTTCTAACTATGGTAGCGCGGGGCGGAAACGTTTCTACGAAGTCCCATTTGTTCTGGACCGCTTGGCTAATTCCGTCGTTGTAACTCCAACGGTGGACGAAGTGGAAGTTGGCGCGGCGGCCACAACATTTTCCGGCGGCGTGGCTGGAAAAACGGTAGAGCGCATATTCTTTACCTCCGAGCAAAATGGGCACGAAGTTGGCCTAGTCATTGAGGGGACTCTACTCACCGATCAGTTTGAATTCTATGAGATGCTTAAACCAGAGAAGGTTCAAGTTCTCCCTGATCTTGTTAAGTTCTACCTTACCCCTGAGACGAATCTAGGAAAATCTGGCCTTAAAAAGTTTGTTAGGCTTGCAATCGTTATCAATACTTTTGGGGACAATGTTACGGTCACGCCCATTATTGATAGTGTTGCGGTGACTACTTCTACTGCGAATACTCCTAATGCGCGGACGCATATTCATTATTTCACGACGGATGTCCGTGGGACCGATTTACAAATTAAGTTGTCGGGGGCAACCGCCTTTGAATACTACACAATTGACCTAGAGGAAACGGTATTTGAGATTCTTCCGGCGCCCACGAAGTATGCGGTGTTGCCAATTACTAACTTCGGCAGCCCGGAAATTAAGCGGATTAGGCGAATTCCCTTAGTTATTGATACCCGCGGGCTAGCAGTTGATGTGGAGCTACTAATAGATAATGTCGCGGCTCCTACGGTTTCAATCAATACTCCAGCGAAGGCCACCGCTTTCTATTATATCACTACAGATTTAATGGGCGTGGACTTTGAGATAACGTTAAATGGGAATGGAAACCCGTTCGAGTTCTACCAGTTGCATGAGCCAACAATTGTAGAGATATTCCCGCCAGGGAAACGTATTGACCAGGTTGGCCCAATCATTGCTGACAAGGTTGTTTGGTTCAAGCAGGGCGCGATCACTGTTTATCCGACCAATACTTCTATTACCTGGGAATTGTTTATTGATGATGTCTCCGCAGACAGCGGGACTCTAACGGTTTTAGCAAATGTACTTAGTACCTACGAGTTTGATTTTATCAAGGCGCGGAAAGGTCGCAGTGCGCGCATCGAATTTGCATCGGCGGCGATCTTCTATAGGTCCGGCGGGGAATTTAGGGTTGGCGCGAGTGGGATGCCTACTAGCTTGAAAAAGATTAAGTTTGATAAATAATGCCTAAGATTACTACTATCGCAGATTGTGAAGCGGCAATTCGTAGGCTGGAACAACTACTTTCGTTCCAAAATACAAACAATATTGATCGGCATGGAATGCGTAGTATCAATAATGGTAGATCGGTGGCCGGCGCGGATTATGTTATAAAAGACGAATTAACGGAAGCCACTGAGGATCTTACAATCACTCGAATCGTTAATACTGTAACTAATGCGGTCGCGGTAGCCTCGGCGGGCCAGGTTAAATTTATTCGCATTACCCTAACGGCGGACCTAGTTATTGCTAATGGCGATCATGTTCTAGTTCCCGATTCTCTTTACCTAGTGGAAATAAAACAGGACGGTACTGGGGGCTGGCAAATAACTAGTTGGCCGTCGGACTGGAAGGGTTTTACAAATATGACTGTAAGGACTGGAATAAATGATACTACCACGTATCTGATGTCTGCTGAAAGTGCATCGGTAGCGTACATGGTGGCACCCCCGATAAAGTTGGACACATAATGAAAAAACTAGTTGCTTTATTACTTCTCTCCCTGGTGTTCGCGCCTGCACAAGATACCGAAGTTGGGGAGATTATTGTCCGCACTAATGCTAAAATTGTGTCGCCCGCGGGCTTAGCGTTCCAGGATAACCTAGAGACTTTCACTAGTCACACTTTCTTATACCAGGCCGCAAATGCCACAAAATTGGTAGATAGCGGGGCTAATATAGTGGTGTCATTTCGTTCTTTTGTGTCGCCCGCAGAAGTGCTATTTGAGGCAATACTTTTTCCTGGAATAGATAACACGTATGATTTAGGCTTTGATGCTTTTAGATGGAAAAAGGCTTGGCTAGTTGATCTAGACATCTCGGGCACTTGCACTGGTTGCGCGGAAATTCCGGCGGTAGATACTACCTCTATTGTTGAAGGGAGTGTAGACGCTACAAAAGAAATTAGATTTGAAGTAGATGGTTTGACTACTGCAACAATCAGAGTTTTAACCCCGCAGAATTCCAATTATATTTTAGCAGGCACTAATATCGTAAATGATTGGTCGATCACTCAAGAATGGGCTACGGATTCTTTGTACGATTTGGCGACTAACACCACTAGAATTAGGTGGGGTTACGCGGATGCCTGGAATGCCCACGAGATTGAAATAACGAAGGCAGATAAAACTGCCTTCTTTACTCTCCAGTACAATGCTGTAAATCAACAGCTAGATTTAGTGGATACTGCCGGCGTTAACAGGATGATGCACTGGAATTCTGCTACTTCTAGTATTACTTCTTATTATGATTTTTTACCTAGTGGCGCTAGAGATTTAGGATCTTCAGGACTTTCTTGGACCGAGGCATATATTGATACTATAGGTAGAGCCTCTCCCGCTTTTAGAGGCGCTGCTTTCTTTGGTGTCATAGACGGCGATAGTATAACTATTTCTGGAGCCACTACAGCCACAGGAGGAGTAGTTACGGGCGCTGCTTCAAATTCTACGATTTATGTAGGTTCTGGGGGTAATTTTTATAACAAAGTTGCAGGGGCAGAAGCTAGTTTTGTAGATACTTCCTGCGACGATGTTACAAATGGTTGGTCGGCATTATCTAGCGATGACCCACCTTATCTTTTAGTGTGCGCACAAACTGGACGTGCATTTAGTGTTCAGTTGACAGATACCGATCCTTAGAAAGAAAATTGAAATGAAAAAGTTATATATTATTGCAGTTTTGTTCTCGTCGATGGCCTTTGGGCAAGTGGAAGTTACCTTAGAACCTGCGGAAGAACTGCTCGTCTCCCGACAATTGACCAAGCTTAAAACTATGGAGGCGGCGCTAAGAGAATTGGTCGCGCAGATAGACGAAAAGCAGAAGCAGTTCCAGGAAATGCAGGGTTCTGTCAATGCAGTTATTATTTTCGTTGCAGAGGGAAAAGGTTTTGAAGGTTGTTCAGTAGCCATTCGACAAGCAGACGATAGCATTTACTTTAATTGTGTTAGTGAGAAAAAAGAGGAGTAATCATGGGTTTTTTCGTTCCGTTAGCTTTAGCTGGAATTTCTGCCTTGGGGGGTGCCCTAGGCAACCGTAAAGGTGGCAGGCAAAATCAAAATAGTACTAAAACTTTTGATCGTTCTGGAAGTCGTTCCTTTGATCGTTCTTTTCAACCGATAATTTCGGAGGATTCAAGACCTCTTCGGGGGCAACTGTTTAATCAGTTCGCCTCCGAATTGCGCCGTCCTGGGAATTTAGCTCAGGACCAAGTTAATCAATTTGGTGTCGGCCAGCGGGCAAGGATCGGGAGGCAAACAAATAACTTCCAGCAGGATCTAAGTCGGATTCTTAGGCAACAAGGGCTAGGAAGTAGTGCGTCGGCGGCTTTACAGCGCGGCTCGGCAGAACAATTCCGCGGGCAGCAGTTTGGGGACCTAGAAGAACAATTGCAAAGGCAAAGATTGCAAGCACTTGAATTTGACGAGAATCAAAGACTTTCTAGGCTAGACTCCGGCGCGAGATTTTTATCTACAATTCCTGTTGGGGAAAGGCAAACGGGTACTGAGGAAACTTCAGAGAGAGGTACCGAAAGAATGCAAGGAACTGGTTCCTCTACCGGACAACAGGGTGGTGGTTGGAGGGGTGCGCTAAGTGGCGCTCTCGGCGTTGCAGGAGAAGGTCTTCAGAAGGGATGGAACTTTGGGCCTAATAGCGGAGGCGGAGGTTTTGGCGGCGGATTTAACGGCGGCTATGGAAGTGATAGGGATTTTGGTATTGGTGGGTCAACTGAAGTATTTAGACCTATCCGTGAAAATACCGATACCCTTAATTTCGGCTAAGGAATACCCATGTCAAGTTTCAATAACCCCCTCCTAGAACGATTCTTACAGAATCAAGATGATAAACGTAATCAGGCTAACTTTGAGGCTGAACAAAACCGTTTACGATCTGCTTCTGAGCAAGCTTTTAAAATAGAGACTGAAAACACTAAATTAAGGAGAGATATACAGGTTGCAGCTCAAGC
>Ga0310125_10000441_pt1 | contig 19407 bp, 13 predicted proteins | sample CB11b_Tmax_Bot8__FD_203508 | JGI IMG/M metagenome (GOLD analysis project Ga0310125, IMG submission 203508) | Marine microbial communities from Western Arctic Ocean, Canada - CB11b_Tmax_Bot8 | ecosystem: Environmental > Aquatic > Marine > Oceanic | place: Canada: Western Arctic Ocean | collected... | reverse complement strand
CCTGCGCACAGCGACTCTAAAATCGGCTCCTCGACCATCCAAGACACCTCAAGCAGCTCACGCCTCCCCCCCTTCAAGAAACCACACCAGGAGCTCGTCCCAATGAGTGGCGATGCGATTCAATCTGTCCTGAAGGAAGACCGCAAGTTTCCGCCGCCGGAGGCCTTCGCCGCGGACGCTCATATTTCGAGCGAAGAGCAGTACCAGCAGATGTGGCAACGGGCCAAGGACGACCCCGACGGGTTCTGGGGCGAGTTGGCTCGTGAGAACCTGGACTGGTTCGAGCCCTTCGAAAAGGTCTCCGACGGGGACATGCCCGACACCACGTGGTTCACCGGCGGGAAGCTCAACGTCACCCACAACTGCCTCGACCGACATCTCGACAACTGGCACAAGAACAAGGCGGCGATCATCTGGGAGGGCGAACCGGGTGACACTCGTGTGCTGCGGTACCAGGACCTGCACCGGGAGGTCTGTCGTTTCGCCAACGTGTTGAAGCAGCTCGGGGTCGAATCCGGCGACCGCGTGACGCTCTACATGCCGATGATCCCCGAGTTGGCGATCGCGATGCTGGCCTGTGCCCGCATCGGCGCGGTGCACTCGATCATTTTCGGAGGCTTCAGTGCCGACGCGGTCGCCGAACGCAACAACGACGCCCAGGCCAAGCTGGTCGTGACCGCCGACGCCGGCTGGCGACGCGGCAAGGAGCTGCCGCTGAAGCAGGCCGTCGACAAGAGTCTCGAAAAATCGCCCTCGGTCGAAAAAGTCGTCGTCGTGCGGCGGACCGGGTACGAAGTCGAGATGGTACCCGACCGCGACTACTGGTGGCACGACCTGGTGGAATCGGCATCGACCGAGTGCCCGGCGACACCGCTCGATTCGGAACACCCGCTGTTCATCCTTTATACCTCCGGCTCGACCGGCAAGCCCAAGGGTGTGCTGCACACCACCGCCGGCTACCTGCTCGGCACCACGATGACCTCACGCTGGGTCTTCGACCTCAAGGACGACGACACCTACTGGTGCACCGCCGACATCGGCTGGATCACCGGTCACAGCTACATCGTCTATGGTCCGCTTGCCAACGGAGCCACGACGCTGATGTACGAGGGGGCTCCCAACTGGCCCGATGAGGGTCGGTTCTGGAACATCGTCGAGAAGTACGGAGTTTCGATCTTCTACACCGCGCCCACCGCCATCCGGGCCTTCATCAAGTGGGGCGACGATTGGCCCGGACAGGCGGACCTCTCGAGTCTCCGACTGCTGGGTACCGTCGGGGAACCGATCAACCCCGAGGCCTGGATGTGGTACCACAGGGTGATCGGAGCCGAGAAGTGCCCGATCGTCGATACCTGGTGGCAGACCGAGACCGGCGGGATCATGATCAGCCCGCTGCCGGGCGTGACCACCACCAAGCCGGGCAGCTGCACGAAACCCCTGCCGGGAGTCGTCCCCGAGATCGTGACCAAGGCGGGTGAGAGCCTGGAAGACAACCAGGGCGGGCTGCTGGTCCTCAAACAGCCCTGGCCCTCGATGCTCAGGACACTCTACGGAGACCACGACCGGTTCCTGGAAACGTATTTCAGCGAGGTCCCCGGCTCGTACTTCGCCGGAGACGGGGCACGCCGAGACGAAGACGGCTGCTACTGGATCATGGGCCGCGTCGATGACGTGCTCAACGTCGCGGGTCACCGGTTGAGCACGATGGAGATCGAGAGTGCCCTGGTCTCGCATGCCAAGGTCGCCGAAGCCGCCGTCGTCGGGTTCCCCCACGAGCTCAAGGGCGAAGGCATCTGCTGCTTCGTGACGATGATCGTCGAGGACAACTCCGAAGAACTCAAGGCCGAACTGATCGCACACGTCCGCGAACAGATCGGAGCCATCGCCACACCCGACCAGATCCGCTTCGCCGCCGCGGTGCCCAAGACCCGCAGCGGGAAGATCATGAGGCGGTTGCTCAGAGACATCGCGGCCGGACGCGAAGAGGTCGGAGACACGACCACGCTCGAGGACTATGCCGTGCTGGCCTCGCTCCGCGAGGAAGAGGAGTAACGACGCAAGCCACGTTTTTCAGGTCCCTCGAGAGCCACCCGGCTCGCCACGCTCCCGATCACACCCTCCCCGCAACCCCCCGTGCCACGACAGACTCTCAAACAACTCTTTGACTACTCGGCGTTCCTGATCGCCGGCACAGTGATCGCCTTCGTCTGGGCGAACGTCGACTTCGAGTCGTACAACTCGTTCGTCAACGCGCCGCTGCTGGCTGCGGCGGAGCACGTCGAGGGTGAGGCGGGGGGGCCTGCTAGGGAATCGCATGGTCCGGACACCGTCAAGGGGTTCGTCAATCACATCCTGATGTGCTTCTTCTTCGCGCTGGCGGCGAAGGAGATCTGGGAATCGCTACTCCCCGGCGGTCACCTCTCGTCACCACGCAAGGCGGCGATGCCGCTGGTGGCGACCGCCGGAGGAATCCTCGGGCCGGCGCTGTTCTACGTCGTTGGCTGCTTGGCCCTGGATGAGTCCGAGTTGATCCGCGGCTGGGCCATACCCTGCGCTACCGATATCGCCTTCAGCTTCCTGATCGCCCGCTACATCTTCGGAGCCGGGCACCCGGCCATCCCGTTCCTGCTGCTGGTCGCCGTCGCCGACGACGCCGTGGGGCTGATCATCCTGGCCACGGTGTACCCCGAAGCGGGAGGCAACCTGGGGGGGTTCCTGGGCTGCCTGGTCGTGGCGATCGGAGTCGGCATGCTGCTGAACCGACTGGGAGTCAAGTCGTTCTGGCCCTACCTGCTGGTGCCCGGAATCATCAGCTGGTACGGGTTCCACATCGGTGGAGTCCACCCCGCACTCGCCCTGATCCCGGTGATCCCCACCATGCCCCACGCCAAGCGTGACATCGGGCTGTTCCGCGACGAGGAGGGAGACCGCAAGGACACGCTCAGTGCGTTTGAACACTGGTGGCAGAACCCGGTCGAACTGATCCTGGGAGCCTTCGGATTGGTCAACGCCGGAGTGGCCCTGGGAAGCGTCGGGGCTGCGACGTGGCTGGTTCTGGGCGGGCTGCTGATCGGGAAACCGATCGGCATCACGCTGTTTGCATGGCTGGGCCGCAAGTGCGGACTGGCGCTGCCCCGGGGGATGCAGGTCCGCGATGTGCTGGTCATCGGCACCGCCGCGGGAGTCGGCTTCACCGTGGCACTGTTCGTCACCGGCGTGGCGTTTCGGCACATGGCAGAGGCCAAGGATGCCGCCAGCATGGGAGCACTGGGCTCGTTTGCCGGCATGATCCTGACGGTGCTCGCCGCACGGCTTTTGAAAGTCAAGAAGACCGGCGGCTAAGCCCACCTCCCCCTGAGGATCTGCTCTCGGCACTCCGTCCGGCCGTGCTTCAATTCCCCTGATGATCTTCCGGGTACAGGTCTCCGCCGGTGATCGACCGATACAACGATCCGGCCAGGCTGCGCCAGACCCCATCGGGCTCAACCACCAGGCACCCCCGCGACCGCGCCTCGGTCAATGCTTCGGTGTCCTCGCGGCCGGCGGCCACGTCGAGCACCTGCATCGGAGGCCGCAGGAAGGACGGGTTGAGTTGTCCTCGACCGGGACCCAGCTCCAGGTCCGGATCGGCCAGCACCACCACATCAACCAGCGTGTCATAGAGACTCTGTGAAGGAACGAAGCGGGAGTCGGTGGCCGCGGCCAGCTGTCGAGCCGACACGTCGTCGCTGCCACAGACGCTGACCAGTCCCTGCCGCCGCGAGACTCCGAAGACCATCGTGCGGGCCAGCGGGCCGGTGCCGATCACCAGCACGTTCTTCCCTCGCAGCGGCAACTCGTCACCACCCTCCTGCGTCGCCTCCAGCTCCAGCAACGCCGCTCGCCACAGGCAGCCGTACCCCTTCCAGCTCCCCTCGGTGTGCATCAACAGGTCCACCGGCCCGTCATCCCCCAGGGCCTGCTCACGACTCTCGGCCAACTCGCCCAGCCGCAGATCGCCGGCAGCCCGGCCCACCACGCCGCCCACCTTCAACAACTCCAGCATCTGCTTCAAACGACTGGTGTCCTGCCAGGCCAACGGCAGCCAGCGGACGTCCAGGCCTTTGGCCTCGGCCGCCCGGTTGAACACCCCGACCAGTTCCATGGTCCCCTCGTCGAATCCGTCGATTCCGATGAAGCGGGTCGTGGCACTGATCGAGCGCCAACGGTGGATCTCGTCGAGATCACTCACCGTCGGTTGACCCTCGTAGGCCTCCATCCCACGCTCCAACGCCGCGTAGATCCAGGGCGAGCCGTACTTGCGGCACAACAGCGAGAAGGTCAACCCGCAGGGGCCCAGGCCCATGCCGACCACCGGCAGATCCCGCTTCTGACTGACCGTCGACAGCAACGGCCAGGCGGCCTCCAGCGTCGGGGTCGGCCAGGTGAACTTGACCACGTCGGCGTCCGCCTCGCGAGCCGACTCGAACACCGAGTCGATCTCGGCACGCGTCTTGCCCAGCGGCTCGTAGAGACTCGTGAAGGCGACCACCCGCTTGGTTTTTCCGTAACGAGGCACCTTGCGAGCGATGTCCAGGTCGAGCTCGATCCACTCGGGCTCGGCCACGATCGCCTGCCGCAGCAACTGCAGCCGCTCGTCTTCGTCACCGGTCCACTGGCCTCCGTCCTGGGAACGTCGGCAGGTGACCAGGATCGGCTTCTCGACCGCATCGACCAAGTCGGAAATATCCGGAGACTTGACCAGGTGGTCCAGGCACAGCTCGATCAGGTCCCCCTGGCGGGATGCGTTGAGCAGATCGGCCTTCGCCAATCTACGAGATTCGGGGGTCACCGAAATGCAGATCATCGTTTCGACCTCGCTCGAGGGCGGGCCCATTCCACCTGTGTCCCGCGATCGATCAGTCGGCGACGCTCTGCCCCAGGATCTTGTCGTAGACCTTCCGGGCCTTGTCGTAGGCCGCCTGGGCCGCCGGCTGGTCGGCGGCTCGGATTCGACCCTTCTTCTGGTTCCAGCAGACATCCACAGCCTTGCGGCACCAGCGGGCACTGCGGCGACTGGCCCGAATCGGCTGATCACCCACCTCGACAAATACCGGGTTGGTGTGCACCGACGGGAAAATCCGCACCGCCACCCAACTCGAATGCTCGAGCGGAATGTCGAATTTCAGCGACCGGGTCTGCCCGTCGGCTTCGATCTCCTGACGCGCCACCGGGTACCCGTTCACGATCACCTCCACCGGCACCCGACGGCTCTTTTCCAATCTCGAACGCTCGATGTGCCAGTACGGCTTCTGGTCGAGCCGCCGACCGCGGACCGACTCGGTCGCAGCCGTCGGTTTCGGCTCGAGACGGGCCGCCACGTCGAACCGCACCTTGACCCTGCCCGGCTTCTTGAGATCGAGCTGGCTGATCGCCTTGCCCGATCCCGGCTCACCAACCGCCACGTCATCGACCCGGAAGTCGAGAATGTGTGAGCGGCCGTCGCCACAGTAACTGCGGCCGTTCTTGACCCCTTCGATCCAGCTGTCAAAGGTCAGAGGCTGATCCTTGTCGAGCTTCACGTAGATGCGGCCCAGGCCCACCTTGTCGCCATAGATGCACGGGAAATCGGTCTCGCCGCTGATCCGCGTACGGAAACCGCAGTTGAGCGTGTGGTACCAGATGTTGAGTTCCCAGACGCTCGGAGTATCCACCGCGGAGATGAAGTGGCACACGTCGTGGGCCACGGTCACGATGAACTCGTTGGCGCCGATCCCGTCAAAGGGAGGCATCGCGTAGTCGGGCAAGGTGTCCGCGGCGCGGCCCTTCCAACCGGTCGGCACACGACGGTAGTTGACAAATTTCCGCTTGCCGTCGGGCGTGTAGTCGGGCAAGGCCAGGCCCCAGCCGCTGTGGCTGTAGCCAACCACGCCCCCCTGCCGCTTACCCCAGTCGAGCACCGGCAGAGTCCAACTGGGCCACTCCTCGATCAGCTTCGCACCCGGGTAGTCGTCCTCGGACAGCCGCAGCAGGCACAGGTGGCCGGCGTGTGAGCTGGGGAATCCGCTGACTTCGACGTCGTAACGCATCAGGTTCATGGGCCGCGACAGCGCCGAGGTGCGACCCTCGAAGTACTGCTTCTGCGAATACCAGCACGGACCCCACGAGAGTACGCAGCCGACATTGAGATCCTCGCCGAGAATATGACGCATCATGTCCGCGGGAGTCACACCCTCGGTCGGACTGTCGTAATGAGCACACCCGGCGGCGTGGACGTGGTGGTCACCCGAGTACCATTGGCGGGTGGCCGGGTGAGTCCAGCGGGTGAGCTGGTAGTTGGCCTTGTGAGAGACGACTCCCGAAGGCACCACCAGCTTGCCGACCTGGGTCACGTATTCCGGACCACGCGACACCTCGACACTGTACTCCCCCGCCGGCAGGTGCACGCTCTCGCCGTCAGCCCGGTAGACCTGGTTGTGGAAGAAGAAATCCGGTGCCAACCGACGGGCGGGGTTCGGATAAATGCGGCCCTGGGCATCTCGAATCACGAACGCCGCTGTTGTCGGCGAGCCGTCGATGTCGCGGACTCCCAGCGAGACCTCGACCGCCGGGACACACTCGAACAGCACAGCCACCTCGCTGCGGAACCCCAGGTCCTGGGTCCCCTGCCCGACATGAAACGACAACTTCGCCTCGCGGCGTCCGACGTCGCGGCTGAACAACTGCAGGATGCGGTATTCGAGTTCGAGCCCCGAGAGGGTGGGTTTCAGAGGCTGTCGCTTGAACAGGGCGATGTCCAGGAATCTCTGGCCCACGTCGGCCAACTGGACCAGCTTGGCCTTCGTCGCAGGCCGCTGCCGGGATCCTCGGCCACGCATGTACACCGGCAACGCCTGGGGACTGTTGGCCGTCAGGCCCGCCGTGACACCCGCCTCGTTGTGTACCTTGACCAGGAACGTCCGCCAACCCTGCTGGATCAGCTCACGCTTGGCAGCACCCTCGGCCACCTTCACCCGGCTCTCGGCATTGATGTGCACGCCGATCAGGCAATTCCGGTCGAGCACCGCCTGGATCTGCCTGATCGCCACGCCCGCCTTGAGATCGGCATACGCCTTCTTCAGGGCCGCCAGGTCCGCTTCAGGCAACGGGGTCCCGGCATACTCCAGGGCCTCGACCAGACGCTTCGTCGCCGCCACCAGAGGCTGACGCTCGACCGAGAGCACCTCGGGCAACTTCCCGGCCCGAACCGTCAGCGGGACCGACAACACGACCGCGAGAATACAACAGGTGGCGATTCGGGTCGGCCAGAGAAAACTCGGCGCGGAGACCAGGCCTGAGACGGGGTCGTGCGAGAGCATCATGGTGGCAGTCTCCTGGGAAGCACAACGCGGCGAAGCGCGCACTCATTGTGCGACTCTCCCCGGACGACCGCAAGCACCGCGGCGGCAAACTGGCCCCAACTGGCCCCAACTGGCCGCTAGCGGTCGCTTCGCTCGATCACCGCCCCCTCAGGCGACTCGATCCGCCTGAGCACTCGCACCGGCTGGGCCGCCAACTCGGTGTCGAGTGTGTGGATGTCCTTGCTGTGCGGCAGCCTTACGACCGAGCCTTCCGAGAGAACATCGAGGTTGGTCAGGACGATCAACTCGTCGTCCTCGAGGACACCCGCCTCAACCAGGGCCATCGTCTGCAGCGTGGTCATCTTGCTCGTCTGCCCGTCGACCAGGATCCGCCGCTCGATCGTCCGCGTCTCGGCCGCCGGCTCACCCTCGACAGCCGACTCGATCACCTCCGACCTCCCGCTCACCACCCACACGAACTGCCGACCCTGCTCGTCGACGGAGATCGCATCACGGGGGATCACCATGGCCTGTTCGAGCTGCTCGCCGAAAATCCTCGCGTGAACGAATGTCCCGGGCACCAGCGGCCGCGGCTGCTTGAGATTCTCGACGATGACAAAGGCAAGCCCCGTGCGAGTCCGCTCGTTGACTTCCGGAGCCAATCGAGCCACGCGGCCACTCCACGCCGCCGCAGCCGACTCCTCGGTCGCCAACTCCACCAGCGGTCCCGCACCCGACTCCAGCAACGACCTCACCCGCTCGTAATCACTCGCGGTCAGAGATACGGGGATCTCGATCCGGCTGTCATCGACCAGCCGGACCAGGGCTTCGCCAGGCTGGACGTACTGACCCTGCTCGACATGCACCTCGCCCAGCACACCGCTGAAAGGAGCCTCCAGGGTGGCGTGTTCGAGTTCGAGTTGTGCCAGGGCCAGGTCCGACTTGTGGACCTCCCGACGCTTCAACAACTTCTGCTCATCCAGAGGCAACAGCCGCGTGCGGTTCTCGAGCGAAATGACCTGGTCGTCGTATCGACGCAATTCCAACGTCGCCTTCGTCACGTCGCTGTCGGTGGCAACCCCCTTTTGTTTCAGGCCGCGGACCCGCTCGTACTCTTTGCGGTACTCCGCAAGATCCGCTCGAGCCTTCTTTAACAGGATCTGGGTGTTCGCGGCGTCCTGGGCATGACGAGCCAACTCGGCCTGGTCCTCGTCCAGACGCCGACTCGCCTGAATCACCTTCTGCTGAAATGCCTGGGGATCGATCTTCAGCAACACCACCGGCTTCGCCTCGGACTGCTGAGCCGGAATCCTCAGGCCGACTCGCAACTGGGGATGAACCGAGACGATTTCTCCGGCGACCTGGGCTGCCAGCACGACCTGGTGATCGCTGCGGGCGGTCCCGAACGCCGTCATGATCTGCTGCAGCGGCTGAGCCTGTACGCGGTAGAGATCGACCTGGTAGACCCGGGTCTGCTCCTCACGGCTGGGCGGCTTGCTCTTCAAAGACGCCAGAAAAGCGAATCCCGAGAAGCTGCCCAACAGCAGCATGCCGCTGACACCGACCGAGACGATCGTGCGGCGAATCCAGGAGGAAGACTGTCCAGGCATGGTCGCTCCAGGGCGGTGACACCCTCACCCCGGCCTCGTTCCAGTCTCGTTCCGGCCTCGTTCCGGACTCGTTCCGGCCGGGGTCGATCTCTGGGGAAGCCGCTCGCAGGTCCAACAACCCGATCCGCCAACCTGCTACGATGGGCGACCGAGCCAACCGTGGCCCGATCCTCACCGGTTCATTGTAGAGACTGCCGATACCTCGTGGCGAGACCCCGACACGATTCCGGGACCGCCGTCGGTGCAAAAAAACCGTGCCCGCTTCCCACCGCATCCTCTCGCTCGAAGAACAAGACGCCTTCGCTCGCGACGGATTCCTCGTCGTCGAGGGACTCGCCACGCGGCAGACGTGCCTCGCGCTGCTCGAAGTGATCGAGACGGAACTGTGCGATCCGCGAGGGGCGATCGAGTACGAGGCGGACCTGGGCTACGAGGGGGCCCCCTCGAGTCGACAGGCGGATGGCGGGACGACGATCAGGCGACTGAGACAGGCCTGCGATCGACACCCGCTGTTCGCCAGTTGGGCCGCCGACCCGCAACTGCTGGCCTGCCTGGCTCAACTGCTCGGTCCCGACCTCGTGCTGCCACTGGCCCATCACAACTGCGTGATGACCAAGCAACCCAGGTTCTCCAGCCGCACGGCCTGGCACCAGGACTTCCGCTACTGGTCGTTCCAGCGACCCGAACTGATCAGCGCCTGGCTGGCACTGGGTCCGGAAACCGCAGAAAACGGCGCCCTGGAAATTGTGCCCGGCAGCCACGCGATGACACTGGACTCCGCGAAATTCGATCGGCAGACGTTTTTCCGCAACGACCTGCCCGAGAACCAGGAACTGCTCGGGAACCGCCGGCTGATAACACTAAAGCCCGGCGACGTTCTGCTGTTTCATTGCCTGGCCCTGCACGCGGCCGGGCCCAACCGCTCAGACGACACCAAGTACTCCGTCGTGTTCACCTACCGGCCCGACGACAACCCCCCCGCACCAGGATCCCGCTCGGCCTCCGGCGGAGAACTCTCCCCGCTTTCCCCCTCGGCTACCCTCGCCGAATCGCCCGACGACCGATCCTGAACGGCTCGCCGACTCAATGGCCCCAGCCGACCCTGGTAGAGCAGGATCAACCAGGCCGGCACCAGGATCGGCATCACGATCATCGTGTCCAGCAACACGCCGAAGGCCAGGGCGAATCCCAGCTGCTGCATGCCGACCAGTGAACCGGCCAGCAACGACGAAAACGTGCCCGCCATGATCACGCCGCAACCGGCGATGATGCTGCCGGTCTTCTTCAACGCCTCCACCACCCCCCCCACCAAACCGTGCTCGGCCTGCTCCTCCTCGATCCGAGTCATCAGGAAAATGTTGTAGTCCTCCCCGACGGCGATCAGGATCGTGAACAGGAACATCGGCACCTTCCAGTCCAGACCCCCGAACTCCTCGGGACTGCCCACCACGTACTCGAACACCACAAATGTCACGCCCAACGCGGCGAAGTAACTGAAGAAGACTCCGATGATCAGGTACAGCGAAATTCCCGGCCGCCGCAACAGCAGCAGCAGGATCGCGTAGACGCCGACTAGGACCAGAATGTCGATCCGGACCTGGTCCGAATCGGTCACGTCCTTCAGGTCGCGGATGCTGGCAGTCGAGCCGATCGAGAGCAACTTCGTGCGACGGCAAACCAATTCCTCTTCCGACTCTGCCGCTTCCTCAACACCGTCCTCCCCGTCCTCGCCGTCCTCGCCCGATTCCTCTTCGACCACCAGGCGACTCGTCGCAATGTGACCGCGTACCGCAGCCTCCAGCTCGCTGAGCTGACGGATGCTGCCTCGCGAGAATGGGTCCTCGACGCAGACGACATCAACTCGAGTCACCCAGGCGTCGGGTTCGGCCGGCTCGTCCTCCGCCGAGCCGTGTGCCGGGTCCGCATCCCGTTGGGACACGTAGTGCTGCCGGATCCGCTGCCGCCGGATCCGGCGTTCGATCCGGTTGCCGGTCGGGCCGCTGTCGTTCGAGAGTCCGTAGGGTTTTGTGAGACTGCGGACATCGGCCAATTTCAACTCGTGCTGCTGCTCCTCCAGGAACCCGGTCAGCCCCTCGATGAAATCACGGCCCTCGGATGAGCCAAAGTCCAACGAGTCGTTTTCCAGCAGCAGGGTCACCGGTCCGGCGTTGCCGGCCGGGAAGTGCTTTTGCACCTCCACGGCACCCCGCACGCTGGCGTTGTCCTGGGGCAGTTCCGAGAGCAATCCGTAGCTGAGCGACGTGTAGTTCATGACACCCCAGGCGGCAAACGGTGTCATCATCAGCACGCTGGAAATCCAGATCGTCGCCGGATAGCGGACCAGGGCCTCGGCCAGGCGGTTCCAGCCTGCCTGGATCGGATTGCTGCGGATCCACCGTCCCAGCGGATCGTCGGTGGCCACCCAGCCAGCACGTCGCCCGCCACCGCCTCCGGGACGCCTTGGCCAGAACACCCAGCGATCGGCCAGACGCAACAGGGTCGGGGTGAACGTCAGCGATGCGGCCAGGACCACGGCCAATCCGAACGCGATGCCGACCCCGGCCTGGCGGAACTTGCCGAATTCCGCAAACACCATCATGCCGATCCCGCACATCACCGTCCCGGCACTCGCCGTCAACGCGGCACCGACCCGCGACAGCGCCTGCTGCAGAGCAGCGGGCATCGGGACCCGCGAACCGACCCCCTCGGTCTCCGATGTCGACAGCTCCTCGCGGTATCGAGCGATCAGGAAGAAGCAGTAGTCCACTCCCGCTCCATAACACAGCACCGTCACGTAGACCTCGATGCCGCGGAACAGGCTGACGATGCCCCACGAAGCCCCCAGCTGCAGCAGGCTCATCGCGATCTGAACCGCCATCACCACGGTCAGCATCGGGATCATCGCCACCACCGGAGCCCGGTACAGCAGCACCAGCAGGACGATCACCAGCACCACCGTCCAGAACTCCGTCGCGGCAGCACTCTCGTCGCTGGCCCGCAACATGTCGCGGCCGACTGTGGCCTCGCCGCTGGTCGCAACACCCAGTCGCTGCTGGATGATCCCCGGCTTCAAATCCGCTCGCTGCCACGCCGGTCGGTCCGACGACCAGAGTGTCCCGGGGGGTTGACCCACCTCGTTGCGAATCAACCGCTCGATCGCATGAATCGTCTCGCGGTTTTCCCGGTTCAGGAACTCGGTGGTCAACTCCACAATCACCAACGACGCCCGACCGTCCTGGCTCTCGAGCAACTTGCCGATCTTGCGATCGCTGAAGGTCCGCACGTCGTTGATCAACGAAGGCGGCCTGGGGACTGCTTGAACTGCACCACCGCTGTCTGTTTCCCCGTCGTCCTGCTCGCCGTCCTCGCTACCCTCCGGTGTCTCGTCCGCGTCCTGCCCCTCACCCTCCTTGGCCAAGCCCCCCAATGACTCGGCCAGTTCCACCAGAGCCCCGGCAAGCACCTCGTCGATGAACCGCCGGTCGTCTTCGTTCAGCTGATCGCCTTCGGCCTTGCAGCTGACCACGATCACCACGCGGCTGGGAACCGTCTCGCCCCAGGCCCGTTCGAAGAGATCCTCGCCACGGCGGCTCGGCGCATCCTTGGGCAGGAATACGAACTCTCCCGAGGTGACCACGTCGTCCAGTGCGGGAGCGGCCCAGGAACTGGCCAGCAGCAGCAGCAGCCAACCGGCCAGCCACAGTGGCCAGAAGCGAACAACGGTAGCGGCCAGCCGGGAAAACATGGTTTTGACTGCCCAGGAATGGCGTCGGCCGAAGGCACACCCGTACCCGGCAGGAACCGAGCCATGATAGGGACCACCGTTTCCGACCGTCAATTCTCGCCCAGGTCGACCTCGTCAAGGGATCCGGATTCCGTAGCCCCAAATGCCGCCGGGATCCAATCGGGCAGGTCCGAGGCGATCAGGGCCGATTCGCCAAGTTCAACCACCGCCAGGTCGGCCGCCAACCCATGCAGGTACACCCCCAACCACGACGCCTCGAAGAGACTCATGCCCCGGGCCAACAACCCCGTCACCAGCCCACTCAATACGTCCCCGCTGCCTCCGGTCGCCAGGCCGCTGTTGCCGGTCGTGTTGACCACCAGCCGTCGACCGTCTGTGATCACCGTGCCCGGCCCCTTCAACACCACCACCGCACCGCTGCGTGACGCCAATTCGGCCGCCACACCCTCACGATCCGACTCCACGCTCGCCACCTCAACGCCCAGCAAACGGGCCATTTCGCCCGGGTGAGGAGTCAACACGCGGCCCGCCGCCGGCGAACAACTCGGCTCCAACGTGCCCGAAGACGCCAGAGCGTTCAGAGCATCGGCGTCGACCAGCAACGGACACTCCAGGGTCTCGTACAACGATGAAGCCAGCTGATCCAGGAACCGGCTGCGGCCCCAGCCGGGACCCATCCCCATCGCCGTCGCCCATCCCGACGCCTCACGTAACTCACCCTCAGCACCCTCGCCAAGACGACCCTCCTCGTCCTCGGACAATCCCAGCAGCAGGTAGGACGGCTCCAGTGACGCCACCACAGGGACCAGGCCCGCCGGGACCGCCAACCGCACCAGGCCCGCTCCCGATCTCAGAGCACCCAGCCCGGCCAACGCCGCGGCTCCACTCATCAAGGGACTCCCGGCACAAATCAACGCCCGCCCGAACGTGCCCTTGTGACCCGATGACGGACGCTGAGGAATCGGTGGATCGCCGGTGATCAACTCCATGCTCACTCCCCGTTCGAGGCTCGAGCGATCAAGCCGGCCACGAAACCGGCCTTGAACCCCGCGTCGATGTTCACCACCGTCACGTTGGCGGCACAGCTGTTGAGCATCCCCAGCAGAGCGGCCAGGCCACCCAGGGCCGCTCCGTAACCGACGCTGGTCGGAACCGCCACCACCGGGCACGACACCCAGCCCCCCACCACGCTCGGCAACGCACCCTCCATCCCCGCAACCACCACGATCGCATCGGCGCTACCCAGGCGGTCTCGCTGCTCGAGCAGCCGATGAGGACCCGCCACGCCCACGTCCTCGATCGTCTCAACACCACAGCGCATCCATCGCAAGGTCTCGATCGCCTCCTCGGCCACCGGCCGGTCACTCGTGCCCGCCGTCAACACCAGCACCCGGCCCCGAGTCGCCGGACCGTCGTCTCGATTCCAACGCACACACCGCGCCACGCGATTCCATCGGGACTCGGGAAACCGAGCCAATAACGCCTCGCCCTGAGACGCCTCGACACGAGTCGCCAGGCAGTCCTGGCCCGCCTCGGATAACGCCTCGAAAATCTCCACAACCGACTCGACCGTCTTACCCTCCGAATACACCACCTCCGGGTATCCGCAACGGGTCAGTCGATCGAGATCGACTCGAGCCGACTCGAGCTCGGCAGTCGGATTCTCTTGCGACGCACCCGCCGCAGCCGATAGCCGCCGCAGCGCAGCCAACCACTCGGACTCAGCAACAGCCCCCTCCTCGCCCCGCCGTAACAGGTCCTTCAAGTCCTTCTGCAAGTCGCCCAGGTTCATCCCGACTCCCAACTCCGATTCCCGTTGAACACCACCCATCATACTCGCCACGTGACACCACAAGCAGCCAGCCGGTGACGGTATTCGCCGTGTCCACCGTTCGCTACGATGGCCGATTGGGATGCAACCACACCGCAACCACACCGCAGCCACACAAACTTCTCCCTTCACCCCAACACCACACCATGACCCAGGCCCGTTTCAGCCGCCGACGCAGCAGACTCATCGCCCGGATCCGGAAACTCGGGCTGCCCGCTGTGCTGGTCACCGACGAATCGAATGTGACCTGGCTGACCGGGTTCACCGGCGACAGCAGCTACCTGCTGATCGGACCCAAGCTGGCAGTTCTGATCAGCGATACCCGGTACACGGTGCAGATTTCCGAGGAATGTGCTGGGCTGAATGTGGAGATCCGCGACGCACGCCGGAGCATGCACTCGACCGTCGCTCAGGTGGTCAAGGCCGCGAAGCTCGATGTGTTGGGACTCGAAGCCCACTCGACCAGCATGGCCACCTGGCAGGACATCTCGGATGCCGTCGCCAAGAGCCGCAAGTCCACACAACTGGTCTCATTCGATACCGTGGTCAATCAGCTGAGAGCGATCAAGGATGCCGGGGAAATTGCCGAAATCCGGCTGGCGGTTCGCCAGGCCGAACGCGGCTTCGCCGCCATGACCGCCGTACTCGAAGCCGACAAGACCGAACTCCAGGTGGCTCACGAACTCGAACACCTGATGCGGAGATTCGGGGCCGAAGGACCGGCGTTCGAACCGATCGTGGCCGTGGGGCCCCGAGCCGCACTCCCGCACGCGCGACCCGGATCCACCCGGATCGGCGACGCCAGCTTCATCCTCTTCGACTGGGGAGCCAGGACCACCGGCGGCTATCGGAGTGACCTCACCAGGGTCCTCGTTACCAGAAAGACTCCGCCGAAACTTGAGAAAATTCATGGAGTGGTGTTGAATGCCCAACGGCAGGGCATCAAGGCGATCCGGCCCGGCGCGTCGTTCCAATCCGTCGACCGGGCCGCTCGGCGTGTCATCGAAAATGCCGGCTACAGCAAGTTCTTCGGCCACGGACTCGGACACGGCATCGGACTGGATATCCATGAAGAACCTCGATTCAGCCCGGTCGCCGAAGGACTCCTGGAACCCGGCATGGTGATCACCGTCGAACCAGGCATCTATCTGCCAGGATGGGGAGGCGTCAGGATCGAAGATGACGTGCTGGTGACTCGGGACGGCCACGAGGTGCTCACCAGCGTCCCCAAACGATTCGAAGATGCCCTGGTCTGCATCGACTGAACCCCGACACCTGCCACCCGACCACGACCGCTCACACCGACCTCACACCGACCTCACACCGACCTCACACCGACCTCACACCGACCTCACACCGACCTCACACCGACCTCACACCGACCTCGCCCATTGCGGAACACTCGCCGATGGCAGACGAACAGGCTTTCGACGTCGACACGATCAAGGAGCTGATTGCCCTGATGGATGAGCACGGGTTGAGTGAAATCAGCCTGACGCAGGGTGACCAGAGCTGGAAGCTGAGGAGGGGACCGACCGAAGGAGTCGCCGTCATCCCCACCGCAGCCCCCGCAGCAGCAGCCACCGGAGACGATTCCGGTGACCAGCCCCAGGAGGCCGAGTCGAAACTGCCGACCATCAATGCGCCCACCGTCGGTACCTTCTACGCCGCCACGACTCCCGATGACCCGCCGTTTGTCAAAGTCGGACAGGCGGTTTCTCCCGAGACGATTGTCTGCATCGTCGAGGCCATGAAAGTCTTCAATCAGATCCCAGCCGAAACCGCCGGGACCATCGTCGAAGTGCTCGTCGAAAACGGAGACGCTGTCGAATTCGGACAGCCACTCTTCCGCATTCAACCCGCCTGAAACCCACACCGCACACCGCACACCGCACACCGCACACCGCACACCGCACACCGCACACCGCACACCGCACACCGCACACCGCACACCGCACACCGCACACCGCACAGCACACCACACCCCTCCCAGCCCTTCGCTCGACTGGCGTCTCATGTTTCAGCGCATCCTGGTCGCCAACCGCGGCGAGATTGCCCTGCGGATCATCCGCACCTGCCGAGAGCTGGGGATCGAGACGGTGGCGGTCTACAGCGAGGCGGACCGCGGGGCCAGTTACCTGGAATTGGCCGATGAGGCGTACTGCATTGGAGGCAACTCTTCGGCCGAGAGTTACCTGATGATCAACCGGATCATCAGTGCCGCGGAAATCGGCAACGTGCAGGCGATCCACCCCGGTTACGGGTTCCTGGCCGAAAACGCTCACTTCGCCGAAGTCTGTCGCAGTTGCAAGATCGAGTTCATCGGGCCGCCTCACGAGGCCATGAGACTTCTGGGAGACAAGGTCACGGCGCGAGGGATCGCTCGAGACGCCAAGGTGCACACGGTGCCCGGAAGTGACGGGTTGATCGAGGACGAAGCGGAGGCGTTGCGGGTGGCCGAGGAGATCGGGTACCCGGTGCTGGTCAAGGCGACGGCCGGAGGCGGTGGCAAGGGCATGCGGGTCGCCCGCAACGACATCTCCCTGAAAAGCGGCCTCTCCTCAGCCGCCGCCGAAGCCGAAAAAGCCTTCAACAACTCCGGCGTTTATCTCGAAAAATACATCGAAAACCCCCGCCACGTCGAAGTCCAGATCCTCGCCGACTCGCACGGAAACGCCGTGCATCTGTGGGAACGAGACTGCAGCCTGCAGCGACGACACCAGAAACTCGTCGAAGAAACCCCCGCACCCGACCTGCCCAAAGCCGTCCGCGAAGACATCTGCAAGGCCGCGATCCGGCTGATCCAGCTCGCTGGCTACACCAACGCCGGGACCGTAGAATTCCTCGTCGATCAACAGCACCAGTTCTACTTCATCGAAGTCAACGCCCGCATCCAGGTCGAACATCCCATCACCGAACAGGTCACCGGAATCGACCTGATCGAGCAGCAATTGAGAATCTCATCGGGCCTGGAACTGGGACTCTCGCAACGAAGTATCCCCTGCCAGGGCTCGGCGATCGAAGTCAGGATCAATGCCGAGGATCCCGAGCACGACTTCCGGGGCTCGCCCGGGTTGATCACCGCGATGAATGTGCCCGGGGGCCGAGGCGTCCGCTTCGACTCTCACGTACACGCCGGCTACCGTGTCCCGCCCTTCTACGACTCGCTGATTGGCAAGCTGATCGTCCACCGGCCCACTCGCGCCGAAGCCATCCGCTGCATGAAACGGGCTCTGGAGGAGTTCCGGATCGAGGGCATCCACACCACCATTCCGCTGCTGCAACGGATCTTCAACCACACGGCGTTCGTCGAGGGCCAGGTCGATACCGGATTCATCGAACGCGAACTGCTCTGAACGACCGACCACGGACTTGCTGACAGGATCACGACGATGAAGATCGGAGCCTTGACCGGCGGAGGAGACTGCCCGGGACTGAATGCGGTGATCCGTGCCGTGGTCCGGACCAACGCCAATCGCGGAGGCACCACCGTCGGGTTCCTCGAAGGCTGGCGAGGACTGGTCGAAAACAACTCCGTCGATCTCACCGCCGAAGGCACAGATGACATCATCTCCCGAGGAGGCACCATCCTCGGCTCCTCACGGACCAACCCCTTCAAGGACGAAGACTCCATCGAAAAAGTGATCCAGAACATCCAGACCACAGAACTCGATGCTCTGATCGCCATCGGAGGCGACGACACGCTCGGAGTCGCTCATCGACTCAACGCCGAACATGGCATCAATACCATCGGCATCCCCAAGACCATCGACAACGACCTCTCCAGTACCGATGTCACCTTCGGCTTTGATACCTCGATCAACGTCGTCATGGAAGCCGTCGATCGACTCAGAACCACCGCCGAATCGCACCGCCGAGTGATGGTGATCGAGACCATGGGCCGGCACGCCGGCTGGATCACCTGCTTCTCGGGTATCTCCACCGCAGCCGACTACTTCCTGATCCCCGAAGAAAAACCCGACCTCGACTACATGTGCCAACTGCTCAAACAACGTCGCCAGGACGGCAAGATGTACGGGATCGTGATCGTCAGCGAAGGAGTCGAATTGCCCTCCGCCGATGGGTTCGTCACCCAGGACGCAGAACTCGACGAGTTCGGACACGTCAAGCTCGGTGGAGTCGGTGAGATCATCGCCGAGCTGATCGAACGGCGTACCGGGATCGAAACCCGCGTCGTGACCCTGGGACACCTGCAACGAGGAGGCGCACCCAGTGCCTACGACCGCGTGCTCGGCACACGACTCGGTGTCCACGCCGCTCGACTGGCTCACGAAGGACGCTTCGGCCGAATGGTCTCGCTCCGAGGCACTCAAATCACCTCGGTCGATCTCGGAGAAGCCGTGGGAGAAATGAGAACGCTCGAACCGGAGTTCATGGACGAGGCCCGCGAGTTCTTTACCTAGGTCGGACCTGGAGAACCGATCTTGCGTCCAGCTACCGCATTCCTAGAATGTCGGCTTCACAGCTCACTCCTCGACGCAGATCAGCTCAATGTGGTGCCCGACGTGTCAGGCCCTCGCAGGCCCCGACCCCGACAGCCGGCCCTCTGCCTGCCCGCGATGCGGGAATGCGCTGGTCGATCCGCCCGAGGCCAACACCGCCTCGGAGCAGGCTCGACTACTGCTCGAGCACTGGAACTCCAACAACCCGCTGGATTCGACACCTCAGACTCCCGAAACACCACCCGAGACCAAGACTCCCGGAAAAACCGCCGGGAACTCGAAACCTCACTACCGCGTCGACTCCGCACACGCCAAACACAAGAAACACAAGAAACACAACACCAGCCAGGACACCCAACCCCAACCCAACACCAATCCACCACAACGCTCACAGCCCGAAGCGAAACGCTCCGATCCCCAACCGAGAGCCGACAACAAC
>Ga0310125_10000440_pt1 | contig 19428 bp, 15 predicted proteins | sample CB11b_Tmax_Bot8__FD_203508 | JGI IMG/M metagenome (GOLD analysis project Ga0310125, IMG submission 203508) | Marine microbial communities from Western Arctic Ocean, Canada - CB11b_Tmax_Bot8 | ecosystem: Environmental > Aquatic > Marine > Oceanic | place: Canada: Western Arctic Ocean | collected... | reverse complement strand
CGACGACCGCCAGCAGCAGCACCGTGAGCATGTCCACGAAGCGCTCGGCCACGATCGTCCCCAGGCTCCATGAGAAGCCGCCTCCCGACCTCTCCGAGAGTGCATGGGCGCGGTAGGCGTCGCCGAGGCGCAAGGGGGCGATGCCGTTCACGAACCAGCCGATGAGTATGAGTTGGCCGAACTGAAAGACCGAGGGTAGGCCGGTTACAGGCCCGTTTCCCATGCCGGCATTGTAGGCGAGTATCTTCCAGCGAAGTCCCCTGAACGCGAAGGTGGTGTAGTAGACCAGGATGGCGGCGGCATACAGCCAGGGGTTAAGCGACTGGACGTTGTCCCAGGTCCTGAACCAGTCGACTTCAAAGGTCGTAGCCAGGAAGACCACGAAGGCGATGGCGATCGCAAAGGAGGTCAACGTTCGGAGCGAGAATATGTTACGACGAAGCGACAGGCCCAACGACCTTTTGGTCTCGCTCATCTTGCGGTCACGTGAAGCATCATAGCGGACGCTTGGAGGGTATCCCTGGACGTCTCGGGTACCTGGACGTGGTGGGAGCAACCTTGTCGATACACACCAGGAGCCGCGTCACGCCCGAACACGGCACCGTGACCTGCATCACCTCTCCCAGCTCCGCTCCCAGGCCGCCCAGAGCGCCTCTGGCCTCCTCGATCTCCTCCTCCACCCCCACGGACTTCTGCGCGATACAGCGACCGCCGATCCGGCAGAACGGCAGCGTGAGCTCCGCCAGGACAGAGAGCCTCGCCACCGATCTCGACGCCACTAAGTCGAACCGCTCGCGCAGGCCCGGGTCGTGCGCCAGGGTCTCGGCGCGGCCGGTACCGACCTTCACGCTCTCCAACCCCAGAGCGCCGGTGACGTGGGCGAGGAAGGCCGCTTTCTTCTCGGTCGCCTCTAGCAGCGTTACGCGTAGCTCCGGGTAGGCGATCGCCAGCGGTATGCCCGGCAGACCGGCCCCGCTGCCTACGTCCAGGAGATCTCCTCCCGCGGCAAGTACCTCGCCCGGGACCGCGGCCGATACCGTCAGGCTGTCCAGGAAGTGTCGCGTCTGGACCTCTTCATGCGCGGTCACGGACATGAGACCGGCCCGCGGGTTCCACTCGACGATCTCCCGGTAGTAGCGCGCGAACTGGCCTATCTGCGAGGCATCCAGGTCCACACCCAACTGCCTGGCGCCCCGGATAAGCAGATCCACCGCACCACTCCTCCTAAGACCTTCAAAAACCCGAAGGATTATAACATCGGCGTGTTTTTCGTTTGAAGGCCAAGGGGCCGAGACGCTTGACACCAACCACCGTTTTCTCTACGTTTGGCGGGTAGACACAGTCGCTAGAGGTACGTCGTGATCAAGATGGCCGTTACGTTGCTGCTGGGAGCCGCTCTGGCCGTCGTCGCTTGCTCTGGTGACGACGACGCACCGGCGCCCGCAGCCGCGCCGACTGAAACCGCGGTCGTGGCAGAGCTGTTTAGCCTGACCCAGGACGTCGTCATGAGCATCGAGCTCACCAGCACGGTGTTCAACCGCATCCGTCGGATTCCTATCGAGTACGTCTGCCGGATGAACAAGACCAACCCCAATCTGCCAGGGGGGGTGCGGTCCGGTGGGAACCAGTCGCCACCGCTGGCCTGGACCGGTGTACCCGAGGGCACGGTGAGCTTCGCGCTGATCGTCGAGGGTGATGAGCCCCGCATAGAAGAGACGCGGGTCCACTGGCTGATCTGGAACATTCCGGGCGACGCCACCGAGCTGGCGGCCGCGGTGCCGACTACTACCCAGGTCGCATCCATCGGGCCACGGACCGCCCAGGGCACCAACGGCTACGATAGGGTCGGATACGATGGCCCATGCCCGGTTGCGATAAACCTGGACGCCCAGGCGGGGAACCAGGGGAAGATCAGAGGCGGTGCCCGCGACGCCGCGAGTCGGTACACTTTCCGCATATACGCGCTCGACATCGAGCTTGACCTGGGCTCTGACGCCACCCGCGAAGACCTGATGCGCACCATTGACGGCCACGTCCTGGCGGGCGGCGAGGTCGTCGGGGAGCGGGTCGGAGAGTACTTCCGCCGCATCGTCGGCAGCTAGCTCGAGTTGACACTAGCCGGACGCTAGGCTAGACTGACATCAATCAAATAGACTACGGGGGAGCTTGGGCGGCCCAGGCTGAGAGGTCCCGACGACGGGACGACCCCTTGACCTGATCTAGGTAATACTAGCGTAGGAAACAGGTAAAGATGCCTTAACAGGGCCGCCCATAGACAGGGCGGCCCTACTTTTTTTTCGCGGCCCCGTCTCCGGTCTCACCTGGCGTCAGCACGGGAGGCCACGATGTCAAAGTTCCTTCAGGTTGTCGTGGCCGTCTCCGCCCTGCTCACCGTGGCGGCGGTGGCCTGCGGCGGCGACGAGGCCGAGCCCACTACTGTGCCGCCCGCGCCGACCTCGGCCGCGGCCGACCCCACGGCCACGACTCCGGCCCCGTCGCCGACTCCATCCGAGCCCCGAGAGCTGATTGTGATGACCCACGACAGCTTCGACGTGAGCGAGGAGGTCATCCGGGAGTTCGAGCAGGCGAACAACGCCAAGGTGGTCATCCAGAAAGGCGGCGACGCCGGGGAAGTGCTGGTGCGCGCCATCCTGGAGAAGGGCAACCCGTCGGCCGACCTGCTCTACGGGGTCGACAACACGTATCTGAGCCGCGCGCTGGCCGAGGGCATCTTCGTGGTCTACGAGTCGCCACTGCTGGCCAACCTGCCCTCGCACCTGCTTTTCGACCAGACTTTCCACGTGACGCCAATCGACTTCGCCTACGTGAACCTGAACTACGACAAGGCATACCTGGCGGAGAACGGCCTCGAACCCCCCACGACATTGGAGGAGCTGACCGGCCCCAAGTGGAAGGGCCGGCTGGTCGTCCAGCACCCCGGCACGTCCTCACCGGGATTGGCGTTCCTGATCGCCACGGTGTCCTACTTCGGCGAGGACGACGACTACGACTACCTCGACTTCTGGGCGGACCTACGGGCCAACAACGTCCTTGTCAAGGACGGCTGGAATGGCGCCTACTACACCGACTTCAGCCACTACGGCGGGGACCGTCCACTGGTCGTGAGCTACGCCACCAGCCCGGCCGCCGAGGTCTACTTCTCCGAGGGCAAGTACGCCGAGCCGCCCACCGGCAACGTCCTGGTCGACAAGGCGACGTTCCTGCAGGTGGAGGGCGTCGGCATCCTGGTCGGCAGCAAGAACGTCGACCTGGCCCGGCGGTTCATCGACTTCATGCTGGATACGCGCTTCCAGGAGGACATCCCCAGCAAGATGTTCGTCTACCCGGCCAACAGCCAGGCCAAGACGCCCGACTTCTTCAGGTTCGCCGAGGTGCCGACCACGCCGGCCGACATCGGCCCCGCCATGATCGACGCCAAGCGCAACGAGTGGATAGATGCCTGGATCCGCACCGTCCTTCGCTAGGGCCCGCCGCCGGCATGGCATAGCCAACCTGACCGTGCCCCGTGAGGGGGTGGGACATGCCGTCTCCGATGAAAGGGGGCGCTGGTGAAGGGGCTGCGCCAGTCGAGCCCAGGCCGGCTGCTTCTGCTGGTGCCCCTGGGCTATCTGGCCGTGTTCTTCCTCTACCCGCTGGCGTCAATCCTGAACCGGAGTCTCGTCGTTGACGGCTGGATCGACCTCGGCGCGTTCAGGGCGATACTGGGCGACTCGTACTACCTGGGCCGCATCTGGTTCACGACCTGGCAGGCGATGGTCTCGACCGCCCTGGCCGTTGCGCTGGGCCTTCCCGCCGCCTACCTGTTCGCCAGGTACGAGTTCCCTGGAAAGTCGGTGCTGAAGGCGCTCACAACGGTGCCTTTCGTCATGCCGACCATCGTGGTGGCGATGGGCTTCGTCGCGCTGCTGGGCCCCGCGGGCATAGTCAACAATCTGCTGACCGCGGTCTTCGGCCTAGACGACCCGCCGGTGAGGGTGATGAACACCCTGGCGATCATCTTCATGGCCCACGCCTTCTACAACTACAGCATTGTGGTGCGCATGGTGTCGTCGCTATGGGCCAGCCTGGACCCGCGGGTCGAGGAGACGGCCGCTGTGCTGGGGGCCGGCCGATGGCGCCGGTTCTACCACGTCACCCTGCCTCTGTTGCTGCCGGCGATAGCATCGGCGACGTTACTGGCCTTCATGTTCTCGTTCACCAGCTTCGGCGTCGTGCTGGTCCTCGGCGGACCGCAGTTCGCGACGCTGGAGGTGGAGATCTACGAGCTGTCCGCCAAGCTGTTCAGGCTGCCCCTGGCGGGCGCGCTGGCCGTGGTCCAACTCGCCTTCACATACCTGTTCCTGCTGCTCTACGCCAGGCTCCAGCAGCGGACCGCGGTGTCGGTGGAGCTTCGGCCACGGGCGATGACCGCGCGCCACCGGCTTCGAGTCCGGGACCGGGTCTTCATCGGAGCGATGGTGGTCTATCTGCTGCTCCTGCTCTCGCCGCTGGCCGCTCTGCTGGTGCGCGCGCTGACCGTCGACGGCGGCTTCAGCCACGCCCACGTCGCAAACCTGTTCTCCAACGAACACGGGTCGTACTTCTACCAGTCGCCCATCGCCATCGCGTGGAACTCGGTGCGGTTCGCGCTGGCGACGGTGGCCGTCTCGCTGGCCGTGGGCACCATCGTGGCCTACTTCCTGGCGCGGTCTCGGCGGGGCGCGAGCGCCCTCGACGCCCTGCTGATGCTGCCGCTGGGCGTCTCCGCGGTGACGCTGGGCTTCGGCTTCATCATCACCATGAACCGGCCGCCGATTGACCTTCGCGGCTCGTGGCTGATCCTGGTGATCGCGCACTCGCTGGTGGCCTACCCCTTCGTCGTCAGGAGCCTGCTGCCTGTCATGCGAGCCATGAACCCGAACCTGCGGGAGGTGGCGGCGATGCTCGGCGCGTCGCCGACGATGGCCTTCCTCCGCGTAGACCTGCCCATCATCGCTCCGGCCCTGGTGGTCGGGGCGACCTTCGCGTTCGCGGTATCGATGGGAGAGTTCGGGGCATCGCTGCTGCTGGTCCGCCCCGAGTTCACGACCATGCCCGTCGCGATATTCCGGTATCTGGGACTGCCGGGCGAGGCCAACCTGTCCAGCGCCCTGGCCATGAGCAGCCTTCTGATGGTGGTGGTGGCCGCCGGGTTCGTGCTCATCGAGCGGTTCAGGTACCGGGGCGCGGGCGCCTTCTGATGGCTCTGCTGGAGCTCCACGGCTTGAGGCCGCGGCCGGCGAGATCCTCTGCCTGCTCGGCCCCAGCGGCTGCGGCAAGACCACGCTGTTGAGGCTGATCGCCGGCATAGAGGAGCCCGACGAAGGCAGCGTGGCCTTCGACGGCGCTCCTCTGGACGGCGTGCCGCCACAGAGTCGGGGCTTCGGGCTGATGTTCCAGGACCTGGCGCTCTTCCCGCACATGGACGTCTTCGGCAACGTGGCCTTCGGACTCCGCATGCAACGCATGCCAAGGGCGGACGTGCGCCAGCGCGTCTCCGAGCTGCTGGCACTGGTGAACATGGCCGGCTACGGTAGGAGGCGGGTGGACGAACTGTCCGGAGGTGAGCGACAGCGGGTCGCACTGGCCAGGGCGCTGGCGCCGGCACCGCGGCTGCTGATGCTGGACGAGCCGCTGGGGGCCCTGGACCGCGCCCTGAGGGACTCTCTCCAGGGCCAGGTACGCGCCATCCTCAAAGAGGTCGGCGTGACCTCCATCTACGTGACCCACGATCGAGACGAGGCGCTGGCGGTGGCCGACAGGCTGGCCTTCATGGACGGCGGAAGGATCGTACAGACCGGCACGCCCGAAGAGGTGTTCCGCGCCCCCGCCGACGAGTTCGTCGCCCGGACCATAGGGCTCAGCAACGTGCTCCTCGGCGTCGTCCGCAGCTCCGGCGAGTCCGTCGAGGTAGAGTGCGACGTGGGCATACTGTCGGCGACGGCCACGAACGAACGCGCCTTTCGGCCACCGGACAGTGTAATGCTGATCGTAGACGAAGCCGGGATCAAGGTGCGTGTCGCGGGAGCCCTATACTCCGGCGCCGTGAACGTGCTGACCGGCGTGGTGATGGACAGGACCTTCCGCGGCGGCGACTACGGGCTGAAGCTGCGCGTCGGCGACTCGGAGTTGTCGGCCTCGGCCGGGCACGGGCCTGACGGTGCCGGTGTCCGTCCGGGAGACGACGTCACCGTGCTGATCGGCCCCGGCGCGGTCCGGGTCATCCCCCTCTGCTGAACCACCCGCGCCGGACCGGCGAAACGCCGGCTCCGCGCCCACGGTCGGCCTGCGAGCCCATCTGTTTGGCATGGCTATAATGGGCTGTCGACTACCTGACCCGGGGGAGCCGCGTCATGGGCGAGCCTGATACCAGAGGCGAGCGGCGAGAAAAGACGCGCCGAAAGCGGCGCAAGATGCGCGTTGTGGGCCGCGGCGTCAGGGTGCTTCAGGAGATCATCCACCGCAGCGCCGAGAAGCTCTCGAAGAAGGACGAGTAGGGTCTAGCTGGAATATAACCAGGCCAAGGTCACTTGCTTTACGATCAGTACAGGGACGCCTCGAACCTGAACGCCCGGGTTGATCTCCATAGGCGCTTCAGCACTAACGGGTACGGCTGGCGGCGTCGTTCGCGAACGTCAGACTACACCGCTACGAAGACACACTCGACGTCACCGAGACCGGACCGCTTGTGGGCTACTTGCTCTCGGTCGCCAGAAGCGACGTCTCCGAGGACGGTCTCAAAGAGTTCATCGCGTTTGTGGATGCAGAGATCACCCGCCATGGCACCTTTCGTATCAACAAGGCGATGGGAGTGTTAGAGGCGCGAAAGTAGCGTCAGTTTGCCCCGGTCGAGGAGCAGACGCGTGCCCGAATGTATCGTGTTCGACAAAGACCCAATATTGGGACGTGCCAAGGTTGCATCGTGGGTCAACCATATCCTGGACTCCCGCACGGCTTCCGCCACGACCTCTGCTATTCAATGACTATGGGAACAGCCCAGGTCCCCAAGGTGATGACGGTCTCCGACTCCGACTCGGGAGGCAGTAGCGGCATACAGGCCGACCTCAAGACGTTCGCCGCGCTGAGGGTCTACGGCACTTCCGTGGTGACGGTCGTCACCGCCCAGAACACCGTCGGCATCGCCGACGCCCGAGAGCTGCAGGCTTCGCTCGTTGGGAGCCAGATGCTTGCCGTGCTCTCGGACATCGGCACGGACGCGGTGAAGACCGGGATGCTGTCCAGCGTTGCCATCGTCGAGACGGTGGCCGCAAAAGTCCGGGAGCACGGGCTGAAGAACCTGGTCGTGGACCCGGTAATGGTCGCGAGAGGCGGTGACCGGCTAATGGACGACGACGTCGTCGCCGCGCTGCGCACCCAACTCGTACCCCTGGCGCGGGTGGTGACGCCCAACGCGCCCGAGGCCGGCCTGCTGGTGGGCAGGGTGGTCGAGACGCTGGACGACGCCAGGAGCGCGGCTCGTGACATCGTGGCGATGGGCGCCGAGTGCGCCGTCGTCACCGGCGGCCGGCTGGACGGCCCGGCGACCGACATCCTGTACGACGGCCACGAGTTCAGGGCGTTCACCTCGCAGCGTGTCGCAACCACCAGCGACCTCGGCACGGGCGCCGCATTCTCCGCGGCCATCGCGGCCGGTCTGGCCAGGGGGCTGACGGTCAGAGACGCGGTATCGCAGGCCAAAAAGTACGTCACGGGGGCGCTTCGCCACGCATTCCCCATGGGCTCAGGCCACGGCCCGATACACCACCTCCACGAGCTGTGGGAGCGGGACTGACCACAGAGGGCACACTGGGAACCAATGGAATGGGCCGGGATGGCTGCCGCGACCTGGGACTACTTCAAGACAGACGACAGTGACTACGGGTTCTATCTCGACCTGATAGCGCGGGGAGAAGGCAGGGTCCTGGACGTCGGGTACGCCACCGGGAGGCTCCTGATCCCGTACCTGAAGGCCGGCATAGACATCGAAGGCATCGATTCCTCGGAGGAGATGCTCTCGATCTGCCGGGACAAGGCCGCCCAGCGGGGTCTGGCGCCGGTGCTGTACGGGCAGCGGATGGAAGCGTTGGACCTTCCTCAGCGATACACCACGATCATCGTTCCGGGCGGCTCTTTCCAGCTCGTGACCGATCGCGAAGAGGCCCATCTAACGTTACGCCGGTTTCATGCACATCTCGAGCCGGGTGGCAATTTGGCGATCTCGCTCGACGACCCGGACGACGAGATATCCGAGGACTCGCTCGGACGGTGGCGCCCGTCGGCGGTCGCGTATCGACCCTCCGACGGCGCCGAGCTGAGGCACGATCGCATGCTTCAAAATGTCGATCGCGCCGAGCGGACGTCGACGACGCTGCTGCGGTACACCGCGGACCTGCGTGGCCGGAGGGTCGCGGAAGAGGTCCACACCATGCGAATGCGAGTCTATTCCCCAGATGAGATCCGGATCATGCTGGAAACTGCTGGACTGACGGACGTTCGCATGCACCGGGGACCGCGGGCGGTCACTGCGACCAGGTGATCCGCGGCCGCGACTACGCCTGAAGTCCCACGGGCCCTTCGATACGCCCCGATGCTTCATCGTTGCTGCTCAGGGTGAACGGAGAGGCCTTGATCCTAGTCTTCCCTACTCCCTAGCTCTGTGTACTCTGTGGTGCCCTCTTTGCTCGTGTATGATGTGCCGGGCCAATTGGCCGAGGAAACGCTCACCAGTTGTCTGACACAAGTGAATCGCGGCACGGACCGGCCGACATGAGCGGAGCGGCCCAGGGCTCCCCCGAGCACCCGGCGGGGTCGGCCGGTGTGTGGCGAAAGCTCGGGGAGCAGCGCTTCCAGGGCGCTGCGGCCATCGTGGTCGGCCACGCCGTCAAACACGTGTACAACGGCGGCATGCGCACCATCGTCATGCCGCAGATCAAGATCGGTCTAGACCTCAACCGCGCCCAGTTCGGCTCCCTGGCCACCGCCCAGTCGGTCACCAACGCGCTCTCCACTTTCAGCGCCGGGTTCCTGGGCGACCGGTTCAGCCACAGGGCGTCGGCGATGCTGGGCGTCTCGCTGGGCACGATGGGCGTGTCGATGCTCCTGGCCGGCATCGCACCCAACTACTTGGCGATGCTGGCGGTGATGCTCCTGGTGGGTGCGGGCCCGGCTTTCTTCCATCCGCCCGCCATCAGCGAGCTCTCGCGCAGGTACCCCGAACGACGAGGCTTCGTAGTATCGCTCCACGGTCTGGGGGCGAACTTCGGAGAGGTGCTCGGCCCTCTGGCGGCGGCGGGCCTGATTATGTTCCTCACGTGGCGCGGCGTGCTCCAGGCCGGCTTCGCGCCGGCCATCGTGGCAGGTGTCCTGATCTGGAGCCTGACGCGCGCCGGGGCGGCGCCGCGAGGCTCCGGCGTATCGTCGCTATCGGAGTACATGAAGTCGGTGGGGGCGCTGCTACACAACCGGGTCGTGATGGTGCTGGTGCTCGCCACCGCCCTGCGGGGAATCGGGGAGAGCGCCGTAGGAACCTACGTGCCTCTGTACCTGGTGGAAGACCTGGAGATGGACGAGATCAAGGTCGCCCTGTTCCTGTCGGGTGCGCAGCTCGCCGGAATCTTCTCTCAGCCGGCCATGGGCTACCTGTCGGACAAGTACGGCCGGCGCGCGGTCCTCCTACCGGGCACCTCGGCCCTGTGCTTGCTGTCGCTGGCACTGAGCGTGGCCGACCCCGGCTTTCAGCTTGCGATGGTGATCGTGGCGAAGGGCGCGTTCACCTTCTCGCTTCACCATATATTCATCGCGGCCGCCCTAGACTCCGCCAGGGGCCATCTCCAGTCGACGGTGGTCGCGCTGATCTACGGCGCAGGCTTCGTCGGCACTTTCTCCCCTTACGTCGCTGGGTTGATCGCCGACGAGTACGGCATCCACAGTGCCTTCGTCTACGGCGGGTCCGTTCTCATCCTACCGCCGCTGCTCCTGCTGATGGTCAAGATACCGCGGCCGTAGACGGAAGGAGGGGTACAAGGGGTACAGGGTACGGGGTTTGGGGACTAGGGCTGGGATTCAGGGCTGATAGGGGTAGACCGGGTGTCTGCAATCCCACCCCACGGCGCGCCTTACCAGTACGATTCTGGCTTCCCCCTAACCCCGTACCCCGTCTTTACCCCGGTATCAGCACTACCGAGCGCTGGACTTCGGTGGTGACCCGCGGGCCTCTTTCCGAGATGTAGACGTCGATCTCGGAGCGGACGCCGAACTCGGGCAGGTAGACTCCCGGCTCCACGGTCACCGCGATGCCGGAGACCAGCTTTCTGGTGTCGTGTGTCTCCCAGCCGTCGAGGTTGACGGCGTTGCCGTGGACCTCCCGGCCCAGACTGTGGCCGAGCCGGTGGCTGAAGTAGCCGCCGTAGCCTGCTCCAGAGATATAGTCGCGGGCAACCCTGTCCACCTCCCACCCCTGCAGCTCACGGCCGGAGGCGAACGCGGCCTCGATGGCATCCACGGCGGCGTCTCTGCTCCCGATTACCGCGTCGAAGACACGCTGGTGCTGCTCCGGAACCAGGTCGCCGACGTAGGCCGTCCAGGTGATGTCGGCGAACATGGTGTCGTCGCCGTCGAGCCTCGACCACAGGTCGATCAGCAGCCAGTCTCCCGGACCGATAGGCGCCGAGCTCTCGGCGGTCGGCTCGTAATGGGGGTCCGACGAGTGTTCGTTTACCGCCACCACGGGCCCGTCGGTCACCTGGAGCCCGCCCTCTACGAACATAGACCGTATCAGCCCAGCGACGTCGTGCTCGGTGACGCCTGAGCCGAGGTTTTCGCCGACGCTTCGGAAGGCCGCGTGGACGATGACGCCCAGTTTGGCGGCCGCCTCGGTGTGCGACGCGAGCTGAGCTTCGGACCACCGCTGGGTGGCGTACTGCACGGTGTCCGCGGAGGATACCACCTCGACGCCCAGGCCGCGGACCAGCTCCAGCGTGCCGGCGTCCACTCTGGACACGCGGGGGAGGCCGCCCTGGGGCGAGTACTCCATCGCGACGCAACCGACGCCTCGCAGCAGTTCCCCCAGTCGCGCCACCATCTCGCCGCGACTGACGAAGACCACGGCGTCAATGTCCATGTGAGAGAACCGGCCGCGGTCGACGTAGCTCAGCAGCAACCTGGGCTCACCTTGCGACGGCACCCAGAGCCAGCAGGGCCGAGTGACGTTGGCAATGGGCTCAACCGTATCCCAGAAGATCGGGTTCATGCCGCGGTAGTCGTAGAGCAGCCAGCCATCGATTCCCTCGGAGTCGAGATGCTCGCGAGCGTCCGCCAACACGGTGTCGATTGTCATATTTGAAGACGCCCCCGGTCTCTTCGTCCGATGCCACCCAATCATAGGTGGCCGCCACCCGAAGGGACAAGCGTCACGGATCCGCGGGCGGGCGCGCCCCAAACGCCCAACATTTAGACCGCCTAACATAACCGCAGAGAGCGCAGAGGTAGCCGAGGAATCAACCTTGAAAGGTCCCTACCTCTGCGTTCTCTGCGTGCTCTGCAGTGAGTTCTGTTAGAGGCTCCTAGCCGGTGCGGTTTGATAGAATGGCTGCGAATTCCAGCAGACCACGCGCCGTAAGGCTTCACCCCGGTTGAACAGAAAGACCGACAACAAGGTAATGACCGCCGCCGAGGCCGTCGGCAGCCTCGTCACCGACGGGGCGACGCTTGGGATCGGCGGCCAGACCCTGGGCCGGGTGACCATGTCGCTGGCCCACGAGATCATCCGCCAGGGCATCAAGGACCTGACGCTGGTCGGCTGCAGCATGTCGATGTCCATGGACATGCTGGTGGGCGCCGGGCTGGTCAGGCGTACGGAGTGCGGCACCGGCAACCTGGAGCGCATCGGGACCACCATGCGCTGGCGCCGCGCCATCGAGGAGGGCCGCCTGGAGGTGGAAGACTACAGCCACCTGGGTATGGCCTCTCGGTTTCTGGCGGGCTCGCTCGGCCTCCCATTCATGCCGTCCAAGAGCATGCTGGGCACCGACATCCTCAACAAGAAAAACCCCCACGGCCGCAAGGCCTACGAGCTCATCGACAACCCGTGGGAGCCGGGCGACCCGGTGGTGCTGGTGCCGGCGCTGAACCCCGACGTGTCGATCATCCACACGCAGAAGGCCGATCGGATGGGCAACGTGGTGATCGAGGGCTTCACCACCCACGAAGTGGAGATGGCCAAGGCGTCCAACGCAGTGATCGTAAGCTGCGAGGAGTTGATCGACACGGACGACGTCAGGAGCGACCCCGACCGGACGGCCATCCCGTATATCTACGTGGACGCGGTGGTGGTGCAGCCCTGGGGCGCCTACCCCACGTCTACATACCGGTACTACGTCCAGGACGAGGACCACCTGAGGCGCTACCAATCGGCTGCCAGGGCCGGGGGCGCTGAGTACGACGAGTACCTTCGCAGGGCGGTCTACGATCACGCCACCTTCGACGGCTTCCTGGAGCGCGAGGTGGGCTCGGCTCGGCTAGACGAGCTTCGGGCAACCATGCAGACACTGCTATGAGCCAGTACAACGGATACGGCCTGGACGAACTGATGGTCGTCGAGGCGTCGCGCCACATATCGGACTGGGACATCGTGCTGATCGGCACCGGAATGCCGGTGGTGGCCGGCATGATGGCCCTCAAGAACCACGCGCCCAACATGTGCTTCGTGGTCGAAACGGGCCCGATGGCGCCGGAGGTGATCCCGACGCCGTCGTCGGTGGCCGACGCGCGGGTGATGTACAGGTCGGTCAAGAACGGCTCGCTGATCGACTCGCTGGGCGGCGTGCTCCAGCGGGGGATGGCGGACATCGGCTTCATCGGCGGCGCCCAGATCGACCAGTTCGCCAACGTCAACTCCACGGTGATCGGCGACTACAACGCGCCCAGAGTCCGCTTCCCGGGCAGCGGCGGCGCCAACGACATGGCGTCCCACGCGAAAAAGGTGCTGATCATCGCCCGGCACGAGCTGCGGCGGTTTCCGTCCAACTGCGATTTCATAACCAGCCCCGGCTACATCGACGGCCCCGAGGGCCGCAAGAACGCCGGTCTGCCGGTGCCCTACCCCGACATATTGGTCTTCACCGATCTGGCCGTCATGGCCATCGACAAGGCCACGGGCCGGCTGAGGGTAGCCAAGCTGATGCCCGGCGTCTCCCTGGACCAGGTCCGTGAGAACACCGGCTTCGAGCCCGTAGTCACAGGAGCCCCGGCCGCGGTCGAGCCGCCCAGCGACCACGAGCTGCGCATCCTCCGCGAGCAGGTGGACCCCACCGGCGTATATTTGAAGGCGCCGGAGTAGCCCGCGCTTTGGTACGGCACTGAGCCTAGGAACCGGAGGGTAGGTACTGCCGCGAGAACATGAGCTGACCCTGAAGAAGTAGATGACGCTAACCAACGAAGAAATTTACAGGCAATCCGTGGCCGCGACTTTGGGCCTCACCGCTGAGGACATCGGGGAAATCGATATCCTCGCGATGCTGCGGAGGGCGTCCACCGCGCCACCGCAGGTGAGCACGTGGCGACTTATCCTCGTGGCGCTACACGTTCGATATTGCATGTTGTCCGTCTTTACGCCCTCGGGTCGGGATGCTTGGACCCAGGATACGATCGAAGAAGACGAAGCGATTAAGGACGCGTTTCGCTCAGCCATCGGCTCCCTCAATAATCAGCCCTCGCAAGAATCCACGCGAGAGCTACCTTCATTCCCGTACTACTTGATTCGGGTCGAGTATCTACCCAGCGAACAGGGCGATCCTGAACTCGAAGCAGTTTTGAATCGTGCACGAATAAGCGACCGCGACCTGGCCTTAGCTAATGGAATGCTGTCCGACCTGGCAAGCTCCGCAAGTTTTAGCCAGGGCGATGCCCTCAGCGGTCTCAGGCACGCCAGCACGATACTCGAAGGAACCAATACCCTTTGGCGTTTGCTCTACGTCGATCACCTGATTGACAGAATATCTCTGAAGCGCAGTGACCTTCGCCTAACCGAATGGCTATGGCTCGTTACTCTCACAAACCAAGCGCTGGATAAAACACCACACGGCTCTTTGCTGGAGCTACCAAAATGGGGTGCCCCTACAACTGCGTTATTTAAGGAGTACTGGGCCTGGCGCTTCGGATTTGTCGCCAGCCTCGGTTCTCACCTGTGGGATGAGTTTGTGGACCGGATCAGGAGTGAGGCCGAGATGAAAGACTTCGGTGGCCGGCGGGCCCTCCCGCCGGTCGCCGCCGCGAGCCTTCTCATGACCCACGAGGCTCCGAAAGGGTGGGAGAACCTCCGCTCATCACTCGAAAAACTCTTGGTGCGAGCGTGGGATTCAGATCAAGACCCTGGTAGTGACTTGGTCGAAACGTTGACGGAATGGGCAGACAGCGCCGAGCCATGGCCGTTGGTTTACTTGCACGGCCCTGGCAGCGGCATTCACTGGCTGACGCGTATTGGGTATGTTGACGGCATCACTAGGCGCTTGGAACGCGTCCGTCCGTCCGAAATGGTTACCGCAGATGACGCTCATTCGGCGCTGGGCACGACCGCTCTTGCCCTAGCTGACACCGTCCGGAAGGCGGAATCTCAACGAGAAGAGATCATCGAGGCGGCGTTGCGGAATCTCTTACCTTCCCTTTGGCCAAGTCTACCGAGCGACGTGCGCAGAGAGCTGATGAAGGCAGAACGGTTCTACGAGGATGGCTCTCAAATGGAATGGGAGTATCGGGCAAGCCAAGGCTACGCCAACACTGCCGAGACCCTTCTCAGACTCTGGATGCGGCCCCTGGTCAAGCAGTACATCGGAGGAGAGCGGCTACCCAGATTCCTTGGTGAATGGGATTGGTGGCTGAGGAGCGCACATCGATTGAGGGTGAGACAGTGGCCGGTGCTGCAAGAGTCCATCGTGGTCGAGCTCGCCGACAAGGTTCAGATTCTTAGCGAGGTGGGACGGCCACTCGCGCATCCTGGGCAACCGCCGATTGCTGTGTCAGAATGCCGCGAAACGCTATTGGGACTGACCGGTTCGGGGCTGATCGAATTAACAGCGAAAGTCGCGAGGAAATGGCCATAAGCGTTTCTAGCCAACCCTACCCCAGCCTTGCACCACTGCCGATGCCCAAAGCTATAACCCCTGACCTGGTCTCAGTCTCCAGCCCATCGGTGTCGCCCGATGGCGTACGTGTCGCGTTTTCCAGGTCGGAGTACGACCGCGAACGGAAGGAAACTCGCTCGCAGATCATGGTGCCGGAGCTTCCCGGCGGGGAGCCCCGGCCTTTTACCCAGGGCACCAAGGCCGGCTCGTCGCGGTCTTGGCCTCGCTCATCCTCTGACGACTGATGTTCCGGCAGTCCGCCGGGGAAGCAGGTCATAAAGTTACCGTTCGCCGTGCGTGTTGCCGCGCACCTCTTCCTGGTCAGAGACCGAAAGATACTATTACTACGTCGCCAGAACACAGGGTACGAAGATGGCAAGTTCAGCGTGGTTTCCGGCCATCTCGACGGCGGCGAGGAGGTCTCCGCGGCGATGGTCCGCGAGGCCCGGGAAGAGGCGGGTATAGAAATACCGCCCTCGGCCATCGAGGTGGTCGGCGTAATGCACAGGTTGGACCCGGACGAGAGGGTCGACTTCTTCCTGTCGGCGTCGTCCTGGACGGGAGAGGTCACGAACATGGAGCCGGACAAGTGCGCGGAGCTCGCCTGGTTCGACCTCGACGACCTGCCCGCTGACGTGATCCCGTACGTTAGAAGGGCGATAGACAACTATCGCCGAGATGTATGGTTCGACAGCTTAGGGTGGGAATAGGCCGGTATGTGCCAGCCCTCCGTCCACCCCGAGTCGGCCCCTCGATACGCCCCGATGCAGAATCGGGGCTACTCGGGGTGAACGGACCGGTTACGGCGGGCGGAGAAAGGCAACCGGGAGTTGGCCGCCCGTTGTCTACTCGATGGCCGGCCCGCTGAACACCCCCAGTCAACACGGGAGCACCACCATGCCTAGCCCCATAGCCCCTGACCTGGTCTACGAGCTCATCTCCGTTTCCAGCCCGTCGCTGTCGCCCGACGGCGGACGTGTCGCGTTCGCCAGGTCGAAATACGACCGCGAGCGGAAAGAGCACCGCTCGCAGATCATGGTGGCGGAACTTCCCGGCGGCGAGCCCCGGCCTTTCACTCAGGGCGCAAAGGACGGCTCGCCGCGGTTTTCGCCCGACGGAGGGTCGATGGCCTTCATACGCCCGGACGACGGCGACCGCAAGCAGCTCTGGCTGATCCCAGCCTCCGGCGGCGAGGCACGCCGGCTCACGTCGGTGGCGGGCGGCGTCGCCGAGCTCGCGTGGTCGCCAGACGGCACGAGGATCGCGTTCGCGTCCGACGTAGACCCCGATGCGCCGCCAGACGGCGAGGAGTCCTCCGAGCCGCGGGTGAGCGTGGTGCGTCGCATCCGATACCGCTACGACACCCTGGGCTGGCGCGGCGACACACACTCCCATCTGTTCGTCCTGGGAGTCGCGTCAGGCGATGTGCAGCAGCTCACCGACGGAGACTGGGACGACCACATGCCGGCATGGTCTCCCGACGGCGCCCGGATCACCTTCGTCTCGGACCGCGCAGAGGACCGGGACGTCACCAATCGCAGGGAGGTCTACGTGGTGCCAGCAGGCGGGGGCGAGCCCCGGGAGTGGTCGCAGGGCCTGGTCTCGACGCTCGCCGCTACCTGGGCGCCGGACGGGGAGCGGCTCGCCGTCTTGGGCACCGACGACCCGGAGGTCATCCTGCCCTGGCAGGGCCGCGTCTTCATTCTGGAGCCCGGCAAGCCGCCGGTAGCGCTCACGGACGGGTCAGTGTCGCCGGTGGGCGGATTCCCACCGGCGCCGACGCCGGACATGCGCTGGATGAACGACGACCGCGTCGTGTTCCTCGGCGACTCGTGGGGCGAGAGTTTCTTATACGAGGCCCCGGTATCCGGCGGAGGGGCTAGGTCGGTATGGGGCGGCGGCGCCCAACTCACCGACCTGTCGCTGGACGCCGCCGCCGGCCGGGCGGTCGTGGTCTCGGTGCCGCCCGACTCCGCCGGCGACCTGCGCGTCGTGGACCTGAAGGCAGGCTCGGACGAGCAGCTCACCTCGTACAACCGGGACTACTTCGCCGAGCACCCGCCGGGGCGCATGGAAAAGTTCACCCTCGACTGCGACGGCACGGAAATCGAGTCCAGGGTCGTCTTTCCGCCCGACTTCGACCCGTCACGGACGTATCCGATGGTACTGGACGTCCACGGCGGCCCTCAGAGCGCCTTCTACGACGCCTTCAACCCGGTACAACAGGTGCTGGCGACCGCCGGCTACGTGGTCCTGGCGGTGAACCCGAGGGGCTCGAGCGGCTACGGCATCGACTTCGTCAAGGCGGTGCTGCGGGACTGGGGCGGCGAGGATTACCGCGACATCATGGCGGCCGTGGACGAGATGGTCGGCCGGCCCTACGTCGACGAGACCCGCCTCGGGGTCACGGGCTACAGCTATGGCGGCTACATGACGTCCTGGATCGCCGGACACGAGACTCGGTTCAAGGCGGCGGTCGCGGGGGCGCCCGTCACCGACCTATCGAGCATGTACGGGACGTCGGACATCGGCGTCAGCTTCGGCGAGGTCGAGTGGGGAGGCCGCCGCGTGGACGCGCTGGACAAGTTCATGGAGATGTCACCGCTGACGTACGTGCCCCGGGTGGTCGCGCCGGTGCTGCTGCTACACGGCGAAGCCGATCTGCGCTGCCCCATCAGCCAGAGCGAGGAGTACTTCGTGGCCCTGAAGCGGCTGGGCAAAGAGGTGGAGATGGTGCGCTTCCCCGGCGGGTACCACTCATTCCTGCGGATGGGCCACCCCAAGCTGCGCGAAGAGTACCTCGCCCGCACGCTGGCCTGGTTCGACCGCTACGTCGGCGGCTGAGATCCGCGCCAAGGAGTATTGGCGCCCCCGGTCATCGGGTCCCGGTGGGTGATGGGAATCTGCGACTGAGGCCCGATGAGCCTGGGTATTCCAAGGGTTGCGCTCTCGCAGAATCATGTGCCCTGACAAGCATGACCGGAATCTCCTCGTAATTGAATCCGCCACGATCTTCGTGCTGACGGACTCCGGTCGCATTCTGCGCAAGAACACTCCGGACCACGCGGCGGGTCCGCGATTTCACCTCTTGGGATGCCCCTCGGGCAATGTCGCCCGGATACGCCACGACGTAGGTGAAGGAACCGCACGAGCGATTGAGAGCTTGGCAGCAGGCGAGCCGGATTTCCCTCACCCAGACAGTACGCCCCTCCACCTCGACGACTACCTCCGATTGCTGGCTGCCGAGGCGCAGGTCGAGCGGTACGATATGGGGTTGGTCTGGACATTTCCGGACCGTCTTGACTATGAACACCCTGCAGCGCTGGCGGGCTCGGATACGCCCGCGGGTGACTGCTTGCTCGCTCATCTGACCGAGCGGGGGATGTCAGAGGCCCTAACGGCGTTGGGGTTCGTGAACGTCGGCGAGTTCTGGGCGCCGTGGGGTGCGTCGCGCTCCATGGCGACGAGATCGCGTCCATCGCCTTTACGGTCGGCCTAGGACCGGCGAGTGCCTAGGTGGGCGTGACCACTATGCTGGCGTCCGAGGGCGCGGTTTAGTAGCTGCGGCGACCGCCGGATGGGCGTCGCTCCCAGCACATAGCGGACGAGTCCTCTTCTACGGGACGTCCAAGACGAACGTCTCCTCCCAGCGGGTCACTCAGCGACTTGGTCTCCGTCTCATCGGTGCAAGTCTGACGATCACTTGACCGGACCAAACGGACGCTGACAGGAAGTCGTGGTAGTCGGTGGGATTCGCCGCAAGTCGAGAAGCCGTCGCTCATTATGTTGGCGCTTGTCATGGTGCTCGACTGAGGCGCCGCAGCAGACTCCGCGGCTCAAGCGTCGTAGAGAGTCCTGGCTTCCTCGTAATCCTCGGGCGTGTTGAGGTCGAGGCGGACGATGGAGTCGTCTATCTTGACCTCGTTGACCTGGTCTCGGTGGGCATCGAAGAGCTCGCGCAGCCCCTGGCCCTCCTCGGAGATGGCCGCCAGCTCGTGTCGCAGCGCCGATGAGAAGACAATGGGGTGGCCGCCGCGGCCTTCGTGGCGGGGCGAGGTAATCGGCGCGCCGGCCTCGAGGTGCGCTGATATCACCGCGGCGACGAGCGCGGGCGGCCGGGGCTGGTCGACGCCGAGCAGCACGATCACGCCGGCCTCAGGACTGATGCAAGCGAGTCCGGCCTTGATAGACATGGTACGGCCGTCGCTGTAGCGCGGATTGACGACGTAGCCGACGCCCGGGCCTCTTACATGGGGGACCACCTCGTCATACC
>Ga0310125_10000439_pt1 | contig 19437 bp, 22 predicted proteins | sample CB11b_Tmax_Bot8__FD_203508 | JGI IMG/M metagenome (GOLD analysis project Ga0310125, IMG submission 203508) | Marine microbial communities from Western Arctic Ocean, Canada - CB11b_Tmax_Bot8 | ecosystem: Environmental > Aquatic > Marine > Oceanic | place: Canada: Western Arctic Ocean | collected... | reverse complement strand
TATTGGACCCAACAAAGAAACTAAAGATCAAAAAGATGATTTTTGTTTGGGTTTAAAAAATTTTTTTAATATAGCAGATTATATTACTATAAATATTTCTTCACCCAATACAGAAGGTTTGAGAGACTTTCATAATCAAGAAAAACTTATAGATCTTATAGTTACTCTTAATAAAATAAAAAAAGATAATCGAACCAATATTCCTTTATTACTAAAAATTTCACCAGATATTAACAACAGTCACATTTCGGAAATTGCAGATGCTGCAATAAAAAATAATATTTCTGCAGTTGTACTTACAAATACTACAAATGGTAATAGAGACAAATTGATAAGCAAATTTAAAGGGGAAGAAGGTGGCCTTTCAGGAGATCCTTTGCATAAAATATCTACCAATATGATTAAGAAATTTTACAAAGAAATGAATAGTAAAATTCCTATTATTGGAGTTGGCGGGGTTAATTCAGGGAAATCTGCCTATGAAAAAATTATTGCAGGAGCATCATTGTTACAACTTTACACAGGTTTTGTTTACAGAGGACCTACAGCAGCAAAAGATATAAAAAAAGAATTAATTCAAATTTTAAAAGCTGAAGGGATAAAGAATATAAAAGATGCAGTTGGTAAAGGTATATAACTAACCGATATTTCCAAGTGAAGGGAAGTATTCCTGTATAAAAAATCCTAGAACTTGCAATTGACCAGTTAAAATAGCTATCCCAGTTAGTAATAAAATAGTTCCACCTACTTTTGTGATGATCGGTATGTATTTTCTAAAACTTTCTGAAAATAATAAAAATTTATCAAATAAAACTCCAAAAATAATAAAGGGTACAGCTAAGCCCAAAGAATAAGACGATAATAATAAAAATCCTTTGCCAATATTTTCTTCTAATGCAGCTAACGTTATAATTGATCCAAGAATAGGACCTATACAAGGCGTCCAACCAAAACCAAAGGCAGCTCCTACAATAAATGGAAAAGCCAAGTTATTATTATATTGGTCAGTAAAAAACCTTATATCTTTGTTCATGAAATTAAAATTAATGATGCCGATTATTTTAAGTGAAAAAAATATTATAATAATACCAGCTATAATTCTTAAAATATTTGAATTTGCTAAAAAAATTTTTCCAACAAACGATGCTGCTGAACCCAAAGCTATAAAAACAAAAGAAAAACCCAAAGTAAAAAAAATTGTTTTGAAAACTATTAAATTTCTTTTTTTTTCTTTTATTTTATCAAATGATGTTCCTGAAATATATGAGATATATCCAGGGATAAGCGGCAGAACACAAGGTGATAAAAAACTTATTAATCCAGCTAAAAAAGCTATAGATAATGTTGTGGTCATTAATACATTGCGGGTTTATTTATTCGTTCTGATTTCCATCTACTTATTTGTCTTCTTATGAAAGATACTGCTACTCCAGCGACCAAAGCTAAAAAGATTGATGAAATTCCATAAACAATAGGATAATTAGTTGATAAATTATAAATCGTGTTTCCAAATTCACTTATTTCAACAATTTTATCAGTTGGAATACTAATACTTGGTGTTCCATTTCTAAAAAAGGTATCATAAGCCATCAGAACTCCCACTGAAAGCATAAGCAAAGCGAGTAGAGTTTTTAATTCTGATCCTTGAAGTCTTTGTCCAGTTTTTTGACCTGCATGTACTCCTGCTACTGAACCTGTGATCAATATCAAAACAAGAACCAAGTCAATTGTATTGTAAGTAAAGGCATGAGATACAACAACAAATCCTGTTATGAATATTGTTACAAATAAAGAAGTGCCAGGCACTAATTTTGTTGGCATACCAATTAAATATATCATTGCAGGAACCATTAAAAATGCTCCTCCCACCCCCATAATTGCAGCAACGAAACCTACAATAACACCTAATATAATTGGAACTAAAGAGCTTTCATATATTTGAGATGTTTTGAATTTCGTTCTAAAGGGCAATCCATGTATCCAGTAATGCGTATGTAATTTTTTTCTTATTATTAACTTTTTTTTAAGTCTATCAATTTCCAAAATACCATCTCTGAGCATAAAGCTTCCTACAATAGCAAGGACGTACATATAGGCTAATGTGATAACTAAATCTATTTTATCGATGCCTTTAAAATATCCAAAAGTTAACATTCCAAAGGCTGTTCCAAACAGACCTCCTCCAATTATCATCCAGCCCATTTTAAGATCCATGGTTTTTTTAAACCAGTGGGTTAAGGTAGCAGAAGTTGACGATGCTAAAATATTATTAGCTTCATTTGCGACAGCGTAAATTGGAGGAATTCCCATAAAAATTAGAAATGGAGTCATCAAGAAACCTCCTCCTACACCGAATAAACCGGACAAGAAACCTATTACAAAACTTACAAAAAGTATTAATATTACGTTTATTTGAACTTCAGCTATAGGTAAGTAAATTTCCATTTAAAAATCTATAAATATAACTATTCCTCGATATTCAAGTTGTCAATATTTTAATATATTGTCTTGATTCCATTTATCACTACATCTATATACAGTTTGGGAAATTTAATATGTCAAAAAAATGTGAACTTACAGGCAAGTCTCCTTTAAAAGGTCATAGAGTGAGCCATGCAAATAATAAATCAAAAAGAAAATTCTTTCCTAATTTGAAAAAAGTAACTTTCAAAAGTGATATATTAAAAAGGAATATTAGGCTTAGAGTAAGCAATGCAGCATTACGAACAGTGGATTATAGAGGTGGTCTGGATTTTTATTTAAAAAGCGTCAAGTCATTCAAATTGTCTGCAAAGGCAAAAAAACTTAAAAACAAAATAATTGCGAAAATTTAATTTTTAATGATTAAGATAGAAAATCGGTTATTTTTTATTTTAGCATTTTTAATGGCCTTGGTAGTGACACTTTCTAATTACCTTGTTCAATTTTCTGTAAACTATATTGGTCTTCAAGATTTATTAACGTACGGAGCCTTTAGTTATCCAGTATCATTTTTGATAACCGATTTATCGAATAGAAAATATGGAAAAAATACTGCTAAAAAAATTGTATATTTAGGTTTTGGATTAGGTGTATTTTTAACGCTTTATTTTTCTACAAATTATTCAAATTTAATTTCTATTAGGATAGCATTTGGATCTGGAATAGCGTTTCTTGTTGCACAGCTAATTGATGTTAATATTTTTGATATATTAAGAAAAAAAGTTTGGTTTGTTGCTCCTTTGATCTCTTCATTAATAGGATCAAGCATAGATACTTTTTTATTTTTTTCAATTTCATTTTATGGAACAAATGTTAATTGGATTACTTTATCTCTTGGCGATTTGTTTGTTAAAATATTTGTTGCTTTGGCTATGTTGATTCCTTTTAGATTTTTACTTTCAGGTATTCAAGAAATTTCAACTATTAAAAAAAAAATTAGTGCATAGTTTTTTTATTTTTTTGCGAAAAAAGTTTGGCTAATTGGCTTATCATCACATCACCAAGCTCTTGAACGTCGGCTATTTTAATTGCCTTTTTATAGTATCTTGTAACTTCATGACCTATACCAACTGCCAAAATTTCGATATTTGAATTTTCTTCAATCCATTTAACAGTTTGTTTTAGATGTTTTTCCAAATAGTCACCAGAATTTACCGATAAAGTTGAATCGTCAACTGGTGCTCCGTCCGAAATAACCATTAGTATTTTTCTCTCTTCTTTTCTTTTTGAAATTCTTTTAAAAGCCCATAACAATGCTTCACCATCAATATTTTCTTTTAACAAACCTTCTTTAAGCATTAAACCAAGATTTTTTTTTGTTTGTCTCCAAGGTTTATCTGCAGATTTGTAAATAATATGTCTTAGATCATTTAATCTGCCAGGATTTGTAGGTTTGTTTTCTAAATTCCATTTTTCTCTGCTTTTTCCACCTTTCCAATTTTTTGTTGTAAATCCTAAAATTTCTACTTTTACTGAACATCTTTCCAAGGTTCTTGATAAAATATCAGCACAGATTGCAGCAACTGTAATTGGTCTTCCTCTCATTGATCCAGAGTTATCAATAAGAAGTGTAACTATAGTATCTTTAAACTCAATTTCCTTTTCCATTTTGCAAGATAAGGAATGAAGTGGATCAACAATTATTCTGGATAATTTTGATGCATCTAATGCACCTTCTTCTAAATCAAATTCCCAAAATCTATTTTGTTTTGCTAACAATTGTCTATGAAGTTTGTTAGCAAGTTTACCAACCAGTGTCTGCAAATTAGTGAGCTGCTGGTCTAGATTTTTTCTAAGCCTAATAATTTCATCATCGGTTTCTAACTCTTCTGCATTTTTTATTTCATCATATTTATTTGTAAATACTTTGTATTTTTCTTTTAGCAAATTTTTCTGATGTCTTCTTAATAAATTTGGATCTCCAGTAATTTCTTTAGATTTATCTTGTTCAGAATCGTCATTTTCATTAAAAGATTCAAAAGAATTTTCAACGACATTTAAATCTGCATGTTCATTTTGATCCCCTTGTTTTTGAGAAAGATCATTTTTTTCCTTACTTTCTTCAGTTGAAGAAGAATCTTCCTCTGAGGTTTTTTTTTCACTTTCGTCATCTTTTGAATTTGAATCTTCAAAATCAAGATTTTCAATTAAATTCGCTACTAATTGATTAAATTTACTTTGATTATCAATACAACTATCCAATTCTTTTAGTTTTTGTTTTAAATCTTTATCAAATAGATCTTTCCAATAGCTCAATATTTTTTTGGTAACATTATTTTGCTTTATTTTGAAAAAATGACTTCTTAAATATAACTCAAATGCCTCCGTAATAGGAACATCAGCTTCTGTTCTAATTTCCTCAATTTTTTTATTTTTGAATTTATTTTCATAACATTGAGTTATATTATTCTTAATACCCTTTAATTTATCTGATCCTATCTTTTCATACCTAATTTTTTCAGCAATGGCATATAATGCTTTGGCCATTGATTTCTTAGGCTCATTTTTTAGATAAATTTTTTCGTTAGTATACTTTATTTTTAAAGCCTCAGAATCTGCAAATGCTCTTAAATTTGTAAAATCTTGTAACTTTCTTAGATTTGCTACCTCAGGTAAATTTAAAGAATTTTTTTTTGAAGTTGTTTGATTGCTAAATTTAATTTCAAGTTCAAAATTTTCGGAGATAGCTTTAACAGCTGACGAAATTGCTGATTTAAATCTTTCTTTTAAAAGTTCTTTTTCATCCATCAGTTAGCTTAGATTTTTATATTAATTGACGATTCAGGCAAATCTTCACCAAAACATCTTTGAAAATATTCTGCGATTATATTTTTTTCTAAATCATCACACTTATTTAAAAATGTTACTCTAAATGCATAACCTACATCTTTAAAAATCTCAGTATTTTCTGCCCAGTGCAAAACTGTTCGAGGACTCATTACGGTAGAGATATCACCATTAACAAATCCTTTTCTTGTTAAGTCTGCAACTTTAATCATATTCGAAACCAACTCTTTACCTTCTTTGGTGTTAAAACTTTTTGATTTTGCAAGTATAATTTCTAATTCTTTATCAAATTTAAGATAATTTAAAGTTGTTATAATATTCCATCTATCTAATTGCCCTTGGTTTATTTGTTGAGTTCCTTGGTACAATCCAGAGGTATCACCCAACCCTACTGTATTTGTAGTTGCAAATAATCTAAAAAATGGATGTTGTTTTAAAACTTTATTTTGATCTAATAAAGTGAAGCTTCCTTCTTTTTCAAGAACTCTTTGAATTACAAACATTACATCCGGACGTCCAGCATCATACTCATCAAATACCAGTGCTATAGGATTTTGTATTGACCATGGAAGTATACCTTCTTTGAAGGCAGTAATTTGTTTATTGTCCTTTATTACAATGGCATCTTTTCCTATTAGGTCTATACGACTTATATGACTATCTAAATTTACCCTGAGGCACGGCCAATTTAATCGCGCAGCAACCTGTTCTATATGAGTAGATTTTCCTGTTCCATGATAACCTTGAATTAAAACTCGTTTATTAAAAGAAAAACCAGAAATGATAGCCAAAGTAGTGTCCCTATCAAATTTGTAATTGCTATCAATTTCAGGCACATATTCATTTTTTTTTGAAAATCCATCTACCTTCATTTCGGTATCCAGTCCAAAAATTTGGTTTACAGAAATTTTAATATCAGGGACTAATTCAGCTAAACTTGTCATTTTAATTACTTTCTTATCATTATAAGTTTTAAATGGCTGTAGGCCAAAGTTATTTTTTTTAATTTATCTTCAAATTCTTTATTACCTGCGTTTCTATCAGGATGAAATTTTTTTACAAGAGTTTTGAATTTTTTTTGAATAATTGGCCAGTTATCGTTAATTTCCAATCCTAAGATTTTAAAAGCATTCCTATCTTTTTCATTTAACTTTCTAGAATTCAAACCATTACGGGCGGTGCCAGGTAAGATCTGATTTTAAAAAATTTTCTATTTCATTTTGACACATACCATCAAAATAATCCCAACTTTTATTAAATAATTTAATGTGATCTTCACATAACCATCTATAATCTTTGCTATTGTCTTTCTCTAGTGGGGCTTTAAATTTACCAATTTGTTTACAATTGTCCCATTCACAAATATTTTCCATTGTTTAAAACTACTATATGTTTTAAAATTTAGGAAGTAAAACAATGAATTTATTTGATCAAATAAAAGAAAAAATTAACAAAAAAATTAATCCTGAAAATATAATACTAATTGATAATTCACATTTACATATTAAACACAAATCTTCTGATCCAAATAAGTTTCATCTCAAAATTATAATAAAGTCTGAAAAATTAAAAAATATGGAAAAAATTAATGCGCATAGGGAAATTTTTTCTATTTTAAAAGATGAAATGAGCAGTAAAATTCATGCATTAGAAATAGAAATAAATTAAACTTTTAGTTATAGTATGAAAATAAAAATTCCTTAATTTCAGTACTTTTTAATGCAATTTTTCCAGGTTTGGTAGTCATTCCTATTTTTTTAAGTAAAATCAAATTAATTTTTTCATTATAGTTTTTTTTATCTTTTTTCATAAAATAAATAATTTTCTTAATTTCATTTTTTTTAAAAATTCTATTAATATCTTTTGATAATTTTAAACTAAGATAATGTTTTTTTATCAAAGATAAATCTTTAGGTGATAACAATTTTTTTTTGTAGGAAAATTCACTAGCAATCATCATGCCTAGCAATACAGCTTCTCCATGATTTAATTTTTTCGAGAAATTTTTCGCTCTTTCAAAAGCATGAGCAAAAGTATGTCCAAAATTTAAAATCATTCTTAAATTTTTTTCTTTTTCATCTTTTTTAACAATTTGACTTTTTATTGCACAACTTTTTAAGATTGCTTTTATCAAAAGAATATTATTTTTTTTGTTTATTATTTTTTTTCCACTCTTAAGAAGTTGGAAAAAAAACTTTCTATCTAAAATTAAAGAATGTTTTAATATTTCTCCATAACCAGAAATAAATTCTCTTTGTGGTAAACTTTTAAGCACCGATACATCACTTAAAACGAAGTCAGGCTGGTAGTAAGTGCCTATAAGATTTTTTCCTTGATCTGAATTAATTCCAGTTTTTCCACCTATAGAAGCATCAACTTGAGCTAATAGAGTAGTAGGAATATTAACAAATTTTAAACCTCTTTTTGTAAGGTTTGATATAAAAGCAGATAGATCTCCAAGAATTCCTCCACCGAATGCAATTACACAATCCGATCTGTTAAAATTATTTTTTAAAAGTTGTTCAATGATTTTGTTTGCAACTCCAAGACTTTTAGTATTTTCACTTGCAGTTAACTTATAAACTTTAAGATTATATTTTTTTAAAGATTTAATTAATTTTTTTAATAATTTTTTTGGTAATTTATTGTCACTAATAATACATATCTTTTTTACATCGGGTAGTTTTTTTTTAATTAAATTACCAGTTATACCTAAAATATTATTTCCAAAATAAATTGGATATGTTTTACTTTTCGTTTTAACAGTTAATCTAGTTTTTTTCATACAAAGATATAATTTTCTTAGTAATAATTTTCCTGCTTAAACTGTCACAATTAACTTTATAATTAGCAAGTTTATAAATATTTTTTCTTTCAGAATATAATTTATTAATTTTTATTTGGCTATTTACTTCATTTAGCAATGGTCTTTTTTTATTCCATTTTATTCTTTTATATAAAGTTTTTAAATTTAAATCCAACCAGATAGATACAGAATTTTTTAGAATTTCATTTCTGCTTGTTTTATTCATGAACGCACCCCCACCCAGAGCAATTACGCATCTGTTTTTTTTTAAAGATTCTAGTACTTTTTTTTCCTCTTCAAACCTAAAAAATTCTTCCCCCTTTTTTTCAAAAATTTCTGAAATTTTCATTGATAATTTCTTCTCAATATTCGCGGCAATATCGATAAATTTTAAACCTTGTTCTCTAGCTACAAATTTACCCAAGGTAGATTTACCAACACCCATCATTCCCAACAAAACTAGGTTTTTCTTCACAGTTACCAGAAATTTTAAATTTGATTTTTCACAATTATGTCTTAATTTTCGAGTGTAAATACTATTGAACAATTATGCAACTTAGATTACAACCCAGAGCTAACAGAGCTTTTGCAGGCAGGAATTTAGTAATTAAAATAATTTTAATTCTTATAGTTTTCTTTTTAGGAATATTTTTGCTTGATAAAATAGATTTTCCAACACCAACCAAAATTATTAAGCAAAAGATTAGCAATGATAAGCTTATCACACTTAAATAAATTAACATTTTTTTCAATTTTTTTAATTATTTTAACTTTTAATTCATCTCTTGGAGAAGACGAGCCTGCAGATATATGGGCACAGAAAGAAAGTCAAAAAAAACAGAGCACTGAAAATAATAATGAAAAAAGTATTACAATAAAAAGTCCTATCCTCTCAGATGATATAGGAAAAATAGTAATATCAATTGAAGATAAAGTTGAAGATCAGAATCAATCTGTAATTGGTATATTTGATCCAGAAGAAAATAATTTTAATTTAAATATGTGGTTAAAGACAGATGGAGAAGACATAAAAAAAACACTAAAGAGAATTGATAAGCTAAATCTTTCCAAACTCTCCGAAGATCTACTTTTTCAAGTATTATTTACAAATTCATATTCTCCAGAAAAAAATTTAGATACTGATGAGTTTTTAAAAATAAAAATAAATTGGTTAATTAAAAGAAAAAGAATTAAGGATTTAGAAGATTTACTCAAAAAAAACCCGATAGTAGGAAAAAATTCAAAAGTTATAAAATTTTTAGTTAATGAATATCTTTCCTTTGCAGATACAAAGTCAGCTTGTGACAAAATCAATTTTATAGATCGAAGTGTTGAAAATAATTATTTAGAAAAATTTAAAATTTATTGCTTAATAAATAATAATAGAAAAGATGAAGCACAATTAGTTTATGATTTATTAAGAGAGAGGGGCTTTAAAGATAATTTTTTTGAGGATAAGATTAATTTTTTACTGGGTGTAACAAATAAAACAACCCAAAAAATTGTTGATGATAATCTTTTAAATTTTTATTTTTCCCACATTACAAGTGATAATTTTAAATATGAGCCCAGTGATAAAACTGATAAATATATATGGAAATATATTTCAGCTGCAAATCTAATTGAAATTAAAAATGTTGAAGATGAAAGTATAATTATGACCTACGAACAGGCAGCAGCACAAAATTCTTTTGATAATGATGAAATTTTTAAAATTTATTTAAAAATTCATTTTAATTTTAATCAATTAGCAAATTCGAAGGAAATTTATAAAAATTTACCAAATTACAAAGCTAGAGCTTTAATTTACCAAAGTGTTTTGTTAAGTGATAATATCGAAAAGAAAATTGATCAGGCATTTTTATTAAAAGATTTGTTTTTAAAAGATAATCTTTTAAATGTATATATCGAGGAATTATCTAACATTTTGAAATCTATTGATCCAGATGAAATTCCTGAAGATTATGTAGAATTAGTAAAAGAAAATTTAGATAAAAATTTAATCAAAAAAGTAAAATTTAATAATGATGTATTACATAGATCCAAAGTTATAAAACATTTTATTGATAATAACGAAAAGTTAAGCAGAACTGAAAAAGACTTTAAATCGGTTTACAAGAAAATTAAAAAAAATAAAAAATATTTTATCTCCATAATGGATATTATTGTTTTAGATTCGCTAGAAGCTGACGGAATTTCTTTACCTAAGGATTTAGATTACACAGCAGTATCATCTCAATTAACAGTTCCAAAAAATTTGCAGGATCTAGTAAGTCAAAATCAAATAGGTTTGGTTATGCTTAAAATTGTAGAGATAATTGGAGAAGACAACGTTAGAAATTTGGATCCAGAAACTATGTATTTCCTAAATAAAATATTAAATGAACTTAGTTTAAAAAAAATAAGAAACAATATTTTAAGTGAAGTTCTGCCAGTTCGAGTTTGATTACATTGCGTGTAAACATTCCAATTACTTGACTATAATAGTCTTATAATTTATGCATATTTGCATGGCTTTAAGACAGATATTAATTGAACCAAATAAAGTTTTAAGACAGAAATCCTTGGTCGTTGAGCAGGTAGATGAAGAATTGCAGCAACTCATGAATGATATGGTTGAGACAATGTACGCAGCTCCAGGAATAGGCTTAGCTGCTATACAAGTAGGGATACCAAAAAGAGTTCTAGTACTTGATATCTCTCGAAAAGAGGGACTTAAAAAACCGATGTATTTTGTTAATCCAGAAGTAATTGAAAAATCAAAAAACCTATCAACTTACGAAGAAGGATGTTTATCTGTACCAGGTCAATTTGCAGAAATTGAAAGACCAGATAGTTGTCACATAAAATATTTAGATTATCATGGACAACCTAAAAGACTTAAAGCTAAGGGGACGCTTGCAACGTGTATCCAACATGAAATAGATCACTTGGAAGGTATATTGTTCATCGACTATTTGTCTAAATTAAAAAAAACTATGATTATTAAAAAACTTTCCAAACAAAAGAAAGCGATAGAAAGAATAGTAGTTTAAATTCAATAATATATTAATGTCACTTAAAATAGCTTTTATGGGAACCTCTGGGTTCTCAGTACCTACTCTTGAATCTCTAATTAAAAACAAATTTAAAATTATAGGAGTTTATACTCAGTCTCCAAAAAAATCTAAAAGAGGACAGAAAATCAATGCTTCACCAATAGAAGAATTTTCTAAAAAAAATAAAATTAATTTCAGAAATCCTATGAATCTAAATAATGATGAGGAGTTTAAAATTTTTAAAGAGTTGTCCCCTGATATAGTTGTTGTTGCTTCTTATGGAAAAATAATTCCAAAATTTTTTTTAAATATAGCTAAATTTGGATTTATTAATATTCACGCATCATTACTTCCAAAATGGAGAGGGGCCGCACCAATTCAAAGAGCAATCATGAATAGAGATAAAAAAATAGGCGTAAGCATTATGAAGATTGAAGAAAAATTGGACAGCGGACCTGTCTTGGTGTCAAAAGAATTAGAATTAGACCAAAAAGCAACTTATGCCGAAATTGAAAAAAAACTTTCTATAGTGGGAGCAAATTTGCTAATTGAAAATTTAAAAAATATAGCAAAAGGGGATTCAAAATTTATAGATCAAGTTCATTCTGAAGCAACTTATGCAAAAAAAATAGAAAAAAATGAAACAAAAATAAACTGGAACATGGATGCTAGTAAAGTAATTGCACACATTCATGGTTTAAGTCCAAACCCAGGGGCGTGGTTTGAGCATAGAAACGAACGATTCAAAGTTTTACGTGCAGGAAAATCTTCAGCAAGTGGTAATCCAGGTGTACTTCTTGATGAAAATTTAACCGTAGCATGTAAATCAGATTCTATTCAGATATTAGAAATACAACGTCAGGGAAAAAATAAACAAGCTGCCAAAGATTTTTTACTAGGAAAAAAAATTGGCAAAGGTTCAATCTTAACTTAATGCAAAGATATAAAATAAAAATAGAATATGATGGTACACCATTTGTAGGCTGGCAATTTCAAAAAAATGGGCAATCGGTCCAAGAAGTATTGCAAAAAGCCATATTTAATTTTTCAAAAGAAAAAGTTGTTATAACAGGTGCTGGCAGAACAGATTCAGGAGTGCATGCTTTAGCGCAAGTAGCACATTTTGATTTAAAAAAAAAAATAAAAAAAAAAAAACTTTTACCAGCTATTAATCAAAATATCGAAAATAAATCAGTAACTGTATTAAAAATAAATAAAGTAAATAAAAAATTTCACGCAAGACATGATGCTAAAAAAAGAACTTATTTATATTTAATTATTAACAGACAGTCACCTTTAGCACTTCAAAAAAATAAAGCGTGGCACATTCGTAAAAAGCTAGATGTCAAAGCCATGAAAAAAGGGGCAAAACTATTATTGGGAACGCATGATTTTTCGACCTTTAGAGCATCTTCTTGTGGAGCTAAATCACCAATTAAAACTATGGAAACAATTTCAATAAAAAAAAATAAGGACAAAATAATTCTAAAATTTGTTTCTAGATCCTTTTTACAACAACAAGTTAGATCCATGGTCGGTTGTATTAAATATTTAGGTGATGGCAAATGGAAACTAGATGATTTTAAAAAATCATTCAAATCAAAGAATCGTCTTAAATGTGCACCACCAGCGCCTGCTTACGGTCTTTATCTAACAAAGATCAAATATTAATTATTCTAATAGAGATTTTACGTGGTAATCGACGCTTTCTTTTAGGGCGCTTAAATCATATCCGCCTTCCAAAATAGATACTACTTTTCCATCACAAAGTGTTTTTGCTAGCCTCAATATTCTTTTTGTTAAAGTGTAGTAGTCTTTCGATTCTAGATTGATTTGAGCCAGAGGATCGTCTTTATGCGCGTCAAACCCTGCTGACAATAAAATAAACTCTGGTTTAAATGTTTTAAGTTTTTTAAAAATACTGTCATAAGCATTTAAGAATTCATGAGATTGAGTGCCCGCGTTCAAAGGGACATTCAGCACATTATCTTTATTGCCTTTTTCACTTGGTGCTCCAGAGCCAGGGTAATAGGGATATTGGTGAGAAGAGATGTACAAAACTTTCTCATTATCATAGAAAATATCCTGAGTTCCATTACCATGATGAACATCAAAATCAATGATTGCAACTTTCTTTAATTTATATTTTTCTAATAAATAATAAGCACCAACCGCTACGTTATTGTAGACGCAAAATCCCATAGCTTTTTGCTTTTCCGCATGATGTCCTGGAGGTCTCACTGCGCAAAATGCGTTATTGAAATCATTTTTCATTACACCATCAATGGCAGTTAAAATTGAACCTACAGCGTCTCTTGTTGCATCTTTGCTACCTGGAGATACAATGGTATCTCCATCTAAAAAATTTAATCCTTGTTTAGGAAAAGACTTAGTTACATTATCTAGATAGTTTTTATCGTGTGCATATTCTAAATATTTAAGATCAAATTTTTCAGGCTTTTTCCAAATTAAATTTTTTGATTTTATTTTTTTTAAGTGATCTATAACAACAGTGACACGATCTGCTCTTTCGGGATGTCCTTGTCCAGTATCATGATTCAAGTAAGTATCAGTGGTAATTATTCCAGTCTTCACTAATTGTTTCCGTAGATATACTTAAAATCCTCTTTCTCTGTACAGAAATAATGCAACCACGCGCCAATATAAGTATAAGCCGCAAATACAAACATTGCTTTTGATCCTGCGGAAATAGCAAAGCCAAAAAATATAGCAGTGGCAAAAGTGTACATTGCGTTAGGAGTCCATTTAAAAATTCCTCTTCTTTCAAAAGGTATATCCTTATAACTTGGATCAAAGTGATCGATCCCTGTTGCTCGCATAAATCCAAAATATTTTTTTATACAATATATTGCATAAATGAATGGGATAAAAATTAACACAGATAAGCTCCATGCTATCCAACCTGGGGTAAACCAAGTTCCATAATCAGCAAAACATAATCCAATGCTAAATAATCTTAAAATCATGATTATAATAAAAATTACAGCATAAGTTTTAAATCCAATTGTCCGACTAATTGTCTTCCAGCATAATTCTGACCTCCAACATAGCCACACGTAACCTTGGTGAATTAAAGGAGTTGTCATAGCAAACAAAAACCAATTTTTTGAACTAATCCCAAGAAAGGCATTTGAGTCGGCTTCAAAATCGACCATCTGGAGAGCCACATAATATAAAACGATTAGGCCACCTATGTGCCAAATTTGGTTTTTAAGAAAAAAATTTAATTTATTAAAAGGGTCAAGCATTTTAATTATTTTTTTTATCTAATAGTTCTATTATCGTGTCTAGTTTTTTTTGTACGAGTTTAATATTTTTATAAGGCACAAAATAAACAAAAAGCCCAAAGGCTACTAGAGCTAACGTCCAAATTAGTATTGTGTTCATTTAAAATAATTTTTTAATATATTTAGATATATATTAGTTAATTTTTTTAGATCTGACAAAGGAACAGATTCATCAACTTTATGCATAGTTTTTCCGACTAAACCAAATTCTAGGCAGGGTGCAATTTTTCTTATAAATCGCGCATCAGAGGTTCCGCCGTCTGTTGATAATTTAGGCTTAATTCTAGTAATTTTTTTAATAGTATTTTGAATCATAAATGTTGTTTTATTCGGTTTTGTTAAAAAAGCTTCACCAGAAACTTCGTATTTTATATTAAATCTACACTTAGCTTTTTTAGTTATTGATTTGAATATAGTGTTTAACTTTCTTTTTAATGAACCAGACGAATGTCTATTATTAAATCTAATATTAAATACTGCTTCGGCAGTTCCAGGAATTACATTATCTGCATGATTATCTATATTAATTTTTGTTATCTCTAGGTTCGACGGTTGGAAACTTTTTGTACCTCTATCTAGTTTTATTTCTTTTATTTTTTTTAAAATTTTAACCATCGTATTTGATGGATTGTTGGCTCTATGAGGGTAGGCTACATGACCCTGCGTGCCAATTATAGTAAGTCTTCCCGTAATACTTCCTCGTCTTCCAATTTTAATCATTTCTCCAAGTTTATTTGGATTAGTAGGCTCTCCAACTAAACAGAAGCTAATTTTTTCTTTTTTTCTTTTTAAGTATTTTACAACTCTTTTAGTTCCATTAATTGCTATTCCTTCTTCGTCTCCAGTAATTAATAAACTAATAGAACCATTAATTTTTTTACTTTTTGTCTTGAATTTACTTACTGCAGCAACAAAGCAAGCAATCGAAGCTTTCATATCATTAGCTCCTCGACCAATTAATTTTTTATTTTTAACTGTTGGTTTAAATGGATTGACAGTCCAGTCGTTTGTGTTTCCCGGAGGAACAACATCTGTATGACCTGCGTAGCAAAAATTAGGGGATGAATTGCCAAGTCTTGCATATAAATTTTTGACATTTTTGAAATTTATAACTTGGCATTTAAAACCAAGGGATCTCAAATTTTTTGCCAAAAGATTAATTGCCCCAGCATCTTTTGGAGTGATACTAGGTCGACGAATCAATTCTTTTGCTAGTTTTAATTCACTGATTGACATGAGTTTTTTAATCTCTCAATAAATCGTTAATTGAAGTTTTGCTTCTTGTTTTTTCGTCTACTTTTTTAACAATAACTACACAATATAGTGACGGACCATCCGGATTATTTTTACTTGGCATAGTTCCTGGCACCACAACAGAATAAGCGGGAACTTTTCCATAATGAATTTCACCTGTTGCCCTATCAAAAATTCTTGTTGAAGCTCCAATATAAACTCCCATTGATAATACTGATCCTTGTTCTACAATAACGCCTTCAGCTATTTCGGCTCTTGCTCCAATAAAACAATTATCTTCAATTATTGTTGGATTTGCTTGCATTGGTTCTAACACTCCACCAATTCCAGCGCCGCCTGATATATGACAGTCTTTTCCAACTTGTGCACAAGATCCTACAGATGCCCATGTATCAATCATACTACTTTGATCGACATACGCTCCTACATTTACAAATGATGGCATTAGGACAACATTTTTTGCGATAAACGCGCCTTTTCTTACAACAGCGTTTGGAACACATCTAAAACCTTCTTTGATAAATCTTTTTTCATTCCATTTTTGAGTTTTACCTTCAACTTTATCGTACCAAACAGCATAAGGACCTTTAGAGGTTTTCATTTTATTAACTCTAAAACTTAATAAAATTGCTTTCTTAATCCATTGATTAACAAACCATTCATTACCTTTTTTTTCAGCAACACGTATTTGCCCCGTGTCTAATAAATCTAAAGTCTTACTAATAGCGTTTAGCAATTTTCTACTGGATTTAGAATTAACCTGGTTTTTATTATTCCACGCTTCATTAATTATTTTTTCAAATGAATTTTTATTCATTATGCTGCTTTTAATAAATTAATTTTTTTTAAAAATTCAGATAGATTATTTGTTTTATAATTAACAAAATTACTATCAGAAAATTTACTTGCCCAAGGTTCGTTATTTTCAATCCAAACTGTTTTCATACCCATTTCATATGCTGGTTTTAAATTTCTTGCAATATCTTCAACTAACACGCATAATTTTGGGTCAATTTTATGTTTTTTTACTAATTTATTATAAGGTTCTACTGCTGGTTTTGGGATGAATTCGGAATCTGCTATATCAAAAATATCATCGAAATACTGATCAATTCCAATTCTTTGTGTTACATTTATTGCATGTTTTCTGGAACCATTAGTAAATATAATTTTTTTCCCCGAAAGTTTTTTTAGTTCTTCAGCAAGTTTTAAGTCTTTTTTTAAAAAATCAATATCTATGTCATGAACAAATTCTAGAAATTCATTCGAATCAATTTTGTGATTTTTAATCATGCCATTCAAAGTTGTGTTATATTCGTGAAAATAATTTTTTTGAATTTTTTTAGCTTCGTCTATGCTGACATTAAGCTTATTTGATATGTACTTTGACATCTTTTTGTCCACTTGATCAAAAACTTTTGTATCACCAGAATATAAGGTGTTATCTAAATCGAATATCCAATATTTGATAGATTCTAAAGCTTTCATTTTCTTATAAGTGTTCCAGCACCTTCATCTGAGAACAGCTCAAAGAGAATTGAATGTGGTCTTCTTCCGTCTATAATTACAACTCCCCGAACTCCATCGTTGACTGCCTTAATACAAGTTCTAATTTTAGGTATCATTCCTTCACTGATTGTCTCGTCATAGATTAATTTTTCAGCTTCTACAGATTTAAGTTCTGAAATTAATTTTTTGTTTTTATCATAGACTCCCTCAACATCAGTCATAAGCATTAGTCTTCTTGATTTTAGACTCCTAGCCAATGCACCGGCTGTGGTATCAGCATTAATATTGTAAGCCTGCTTTTTCTCATCAAGCCCCATAGGAGATACAACTGGGATGAAATTTCCTTTGATAAAATTTTTAACTATTTGATCGGAAATTTTTGTTGGTTTGCCTACATAGCCCAATTCTTTATTTTTTTGTTCTGCATAGATTACATTATTTTCCCTGATAGTTATTGATTTTGCAACACAACCCTTTTTTCCCAGCGCTTTTACAATTTCTTTATTAAATTCAACCATCACATCTTCAACAACTTTTATTACTTTTTCATCAGTTACTCTAAGACCCATAATAAATTTAGTCTCTATTTTTAACTCATCCAATTTCTTTTTTATTCTTGGCCCTCCTCCATGCACTACAATAGGTGTTAATCCTAATTTTTTTAATATTGCTATGTCGTTAATAAAATTATTGAAAAGTCCAGGGTCTAGAAGAACTCTTCCTCCACACTTAATAACTATTTTTTCTTTTAAATATTTTTTTACATATTTATTTATTTCTAGAGTTGGAGGACCATTTTTTGGCCACAGCTCTTTTATTTTATTATCTAAATTTTTAACAGGAAGCATTATCTAGACCGTTTTAACTTTTGTTCCTCTTATAATTATCCATTGTTGTGTAATAGTTAATATATTATTTACAGTCCAATACACGACCAGCCCTGAAGGAAATGGAGCTAATATTATTGTTAAAAAAAGTGGAAAAAACATAAATATTTTTGCCTGAATAGGATCGGGTGGAGTAGGATTTAGTTTTTGTTGTACCCACATGCTTAAGCCCATAAGTATCGGCCAAGCTCCGATCATTAAAAAAGTTGGTGGATCCCAGGGAATTAATCCAAATAAATTAAAAATAGAAGTAGGATCTCTTTCTGATAAATCTTTTATCCAACCAAAAAAGGGTTGATGTCTCATTTCTAGTGTAACATAAAGCATTTTGTAAATAGCAAAGAAAAAAGGAATCTGTATTAGCACAGGTAAACATCCTGAAATAGGATTAACTTTTTCTCTTTTATACAGCGCCATCATTTCCTGTTGTAATTTAACTTTATCGCCTTTATGCAATTCTTTTAGTCTAAGCATTTCAGGTTGGAGAATTTTCATTTTTGCCATTGATTTAAAAGAATAATTTGCGAGAGGAAAGAAAATTAATCTAACCAGCGCAGTAATAATAACAATTGCTAAACCGAAGTTTCCTGTAAGTTTAAAAAAGTATTCAATGACAAAAAACATTGGTTTTGTAAAAAAATAAAACCAACCCCAGTCAATGGCTAAGTCAAACTTTTCTATACCTAATTGTTCTGCGTAGCCATCAATAACAGCAACCTCTTTTGCGGCAACAAAAGTATTTATTTTATTTGTAATAGAACTGTTAGGATTAAGAATTATAACCTCTTTAATTATAAAGTTAGCTCTATACTTTTCATTTTTAGATGAAAATTCAGCTTTAAATTCTTTTCCTTTTTCTGGAACTATTGCAGTTAGCCAATATTTATCGGTAATACCTAGCCAACCTTTTGAGCTACTTATAGTAAACTTTTCTTTTTCAATATCACCATAATCTTTTTCTGTTAGTTCATCTCCAAAGACTCCAAGAAAACCTTCGTGTAAAATGTATATTTGCCTTCCTTCTGGCTTACCTTTTCGAGTAATTTGCGCATACGGATAAAATTGAAAAGATTTATTTGAAGTATTTTTGATACCCTGCGTAATTTTAAATAAAAATTTATTATCCAGTTCAATTTTTTTTGTAAAAATTAAACCTTCGTTATTATTCCATTCAAGCTTAATTGGATTCCCTGGTGTTAGAGTGTTATTTCCTTGAACTTTCCAAACTGTGTTATTTAAAGGTAATTTTACCTTCTCGCTTCCTCCTAATGCCCAACCTGTTTCAATAAAATATTCTTTTGAGGAATTTTTTGGATTTAAAAAAACTACTTTATTTTCACCATTTAAAGTTTCTTTATAATTTTTAA
>Ga0310125_10000438_pt1 | contig 19450 bp, 14 predicted proteins | sample CB11b_Tmax_Bot8__FD_203508 | JGI IMG/M metagenome (GOLD analysis project Ga0310125, IMG submission 203508) | Marine microbial communities from Western Arctic Ocean, Canada - CB11b_Tmax_Bot8 | ecosystem: Environmental > Aquatic > Marine > Oceanic | place: Canada: Western Arctic Ocean | collected... | reverse complement strand
CGGTAGACTGCACACACAGAAACACTTGATGGAGGAACTCACAAAGATACGAGACGTGATTGCAAGAAAAATAGAGGGTGCACCCCACGAGGTGATTCTTGTTTTGGATGCTACAACCGGCCAGAACGCAATCAAGCAGGCAGATCTATTTACGCAGGCGATCGACGTCAGTGGAATCTTCCTTGCCAAGTTGGATGGCACTGCCAAGGGGGGTATTGTGGTCGCGATTCGTGAACATCTTGATATCCCCGTTAAATTCATTGGTGTTGGCGAAACGCCTGACGATGTCGAGCCATTTGAACCTGGAAAATTCGTTGAGGCCATGTTTACAGGTTGAAGTTGGGTTGTTTCATGTCGGGATGCTGAGTGAAATGATCCAGTTCTGCTTGGTGCGGTCACTTGTCTTCAAGCACGATCTGGCCTAGAAAAACATCTTTTGGTGGTGTCCGTATGTATTGCTCGCTGATCCGGCGATACATTAAAGTCAGTTGCGTTGGATTAAATCGGTTGTCCAGCTTATTTGTCTGTTCAATGCACTTGTCAAAGTTGCCGGTAATGTATGTGTTAATCATTTCGTCCGTCCACGCTACAAGGAGCTTTTGGTCATCCGTAGCATCGGCCATCGGGCACACGGGCTCAAAGGTCATCACGCTTTGGATCTTCCCTACGACCTGTAGCCGGCCAATCGGTTTCAATAAAAGTTGATCCTCCACGAACATGGCAGTGCGATAGTTCATGAGCGTTGAGGTTCCTGTAAACTTGTTGGCCGATTCCAGTCGAGAGGCAAGATTGACCACGTCGCCCAGTACCGTGTAGTCGCTGGCGTCTGGAGAGCCTGCGTCACCGACAACCATATTGCCACTGGCGATCCCCACGCGTGTGCTGACACCCGGCAAACCACGATCGATGAGTTTGGCGTTAAACGGGATCAGGGTCCGGTGCATCTCAAGTGCTGTAAGGGCTGCATCTGTAGCATGGTGAGCGTTGGCTTTGGGTGCACCATAGAAGAACATGATCCCATCGCCCAGAAACTTGTTTACGTAGCCGTTGTGTTGTCGAATGATCGGTACCATTAGGTCCATATATTCGTTAAGAATGCCGACAGTGCGTTCACGCAGTTGTTCGGAAAGGGAGGTGAATCCAGCCAGGTCGGTGAACACGACCGTCATCTCACGAATTTGTCCATCAAGATGTGCTTGTTCGGGATGTTCAAGGACATAGTCCACTAAAGCTGGGTCGACATAGCTTCGGAATCTTCGCGTGATTCGAGTGCGTTCAGCCCGCTCAGCAATAAATCGGTAAAGCATGCATCCCGGCCATACGAGCATGATGGTGCTTATGGGGCCCGCTGTACTGGTCGAAATATTCATGTGATCGAAGATAATGATTCCATCGGTCAAAATATAAACGCCGCCAATGATCAGCGCCGCGATAATCGAGCGGAGAGGGGCCAGGCAAGCAACGGCGATGGTTGTCAACAGGCCCAGCGTGATTGTGGTCAGGATCGTGACCCAAGCCGGAGTTCGGATCCAGAAGTCTTCGGTCATGATGCCATTGAAGATGGCGCCGTGGACAACAGATCCGGGGCAGCGTGGGTGTAATGGCGTTGGCACAAAGTCTGCAACAGCAGCTTTTGCCGTCCAGCCAATAATGGTTGCTCGGCCTTCAATTTGACGGCGTAGATCTGTGCGGGTCTGGATCAGTTGGTCTTTCAATACATTAATGTGTTTTAGGGCCCGTGAAGACTCCAAGAAAACCAGTTCCTTTTCGGTTAGATCGTTCCTGTTAAGGCCGTCAAGTTGGGATTGCCATCCTGAACTCTTGACCTCATGTTGGGTCCACTCAACAATCTGCTCTTGAGCTGCATGATTCTCAGATGCCAAGGCATTGATAAATTGATTTAATTTGGATGGGTCGAGGAGTTCCAAAAGGCCCTTGATTGCATCATTGCGATCAGGTTCACTTGCCGCAATCTTGCGCTCTATCTCGATGGCCATCCAGACAGAAGTGATGGGTAGATGGTGACTGGCTGGGCCGTACATCCAATCCCATCGGGTTGCCGGTCCTCGCCATGGGATGTCCATGACCATGTTGACCGGCTGGTCTATTTGCGGCACAGAGCGTGAATAAACGGGGATGACAATCTCACGCCCCTGTCCTGTAGGGATCACGACCCTTTTAGCCTTGAGTCGAATGTTGTGAATGTCGACGTTGAGCATTTTGCAGGCCAGTGCGAATCCAAGTTGAGGGTACAACTGCCCTCTCGCGGTCACCCATAGTGGTATAGACCGGTGCACACCATCACTATCAGGCAACGCGTCCACAAAACCGGCGCCGACGGCATTTTTGGCCACAAGGTCGATAGGAGGGAGAAAATCTATTGCCGGTACTGCACGAGGTGTATCCTGTTGTTCGACTCGTGCAAACCTTTGTATCAGATGGGCCGCTTCCGCTTTTTTGTGTTGTCGGAGGAATTCACGTAGTACCGGTGAGCCCTTCGTGTCGCGTGGTGTGCGTGGCAGCAGGCGATTGCGTAAAGTCTGGCGGGTTTGTTCCTCCAGGTGGATATCATCCATGATCCTGCCAAACATGGCCCGGCGGCGGCTCAAGAAATACCAGTCTGCAACTTGGGGCTTGATGAATTGGCGGGGTTGTTGCGTGATGGATGCCAGTTGCTCTGCAACTTGATCTTGGCTCAATTCAAGGTCGCCATGGAGCAGTTTTTCAATCTGCAGTGAAATTTCAGGCTTCGGGTCACGAATGTTAAAGGCAGTGGCGAGGATAACATTATCCGATTCAGCAATGGTTTGTGCCAGTAACTGGTCATGATCGATCGTTGTGATTGAGCCATCTGGATTTGTTTTTACTTCCGGGGACTGCGGTTCCGTGAACAGGATATCCGGCGCGATGGCTTTGGCGCCTGCGCGATTGATCTCCGCAAGAATCTGGGCGATTTGTGAGCGTCCCCAAGGAAATCTGCCGATCACCTCCAACGCGCGATCGGTGATGTCGATATGGATGAGTTTGTCCGTCGGCGCCGGTGTGTACCGCTGGTTTCTGATTGCACGCTGGTCGTAAAGCCACTGATCAAATGTTGTCAGAAAGCCTGATGCATTGATGATCAAAACAGCCAGTGTCAGCAGTGTTCCGATGACGCTGGTCCGCACCATGAGCTTTCGTTCGATACGAGGCATCGGTGACCTATCGGGACATTCCCTTGGTGGTTTCCTGTTGGCGTAACACAAGCATTTTAGATGCAAGTTGTATCGATTCGGTAGGTGTTAAAGGGCCAGAAACAATCATTGAATTTGGGTGGACCTTTAAACCTCTGCGGAAAGTCGTGTGGTTTTGTACTTGAGAATCGCAGGTCTCTGGTTGGCTATCACGTAGTTTGAATTGCAAAAAACAGTAATCTTTGTCTAAACCGATTTGGTCTCTTGACCCGGGATATACCTGAGCTACCATTGATTTGTAGCATAGCCGATTTAACGGTACACCACGTCTATTCGGCCATTTGTGGAGCGAATGAAAGCCCGTCAAAGCCTGGTGTTCTTGAAACCAGAATACGAACATCGGCCAGTTCAATTGGGTTCATGAGGAGGGATTGAGATGTTTGAGCGTTTGTGTTGTCAGTCTGTATTGGCCATTGTCGTGGCCATTGTCGTGGCCATTGCCGCCAGCGGTCACGCTTTGGCGGGTCCTGTATTTGATCTGATTTCACCGCCAGTGGGTGTGGGTGGTTCGCCCGATGGTCCCGAGGCGAATTTCATGCTCACCTCAGACCAGATTATGGCGACAACCAGATCCATGACTCTCAACAACACGCTGGGGAGTTTTGCGACACCACTGCCTGCTCTGCCCCGCTTCAACGAAACGATTGTCGATTCGGTTGGACTCGACACGGCCAGCGCGGCTGGTGATATTAGTTACTTTCAAAATACTGGCCCCAGCGGCTATGCAGTCGCATCGTACCCCCCTGTGATGGGGGTTGGTCAAACCAAACGTGGGGGCGATTTTGTGGGGGCAAGTGAACTTGATGTTGACTTTGATTTGAAGTTCGATGTCAATTCTTCCGGATGGAATGGCCCGTTGTTTGTTTACCAGCTCTTCGTGCTCCAATACAACCTGGCGGCGCCGGGTGATATCGCGTCGTTCAATGCGAACTTTACCTATACGATTGATGATGGGCTGAACCCACCCATTGTCAAAGAACTGAATATTCTTGACACCGTGACATATGAAGAGGTCAACAGTGGTGTGAAATCTGCCATGCGGGTTCTGTTTGATTTTGACTTATTGACCACGTCACCCATGCTGCCTGGAACCCTGTATCGCATCGAGGGGGACATCAACTACAGTTCAACCGATGATGAACACGCAGCGATTCGATTAAGCCGGAAATCCACTGAGGACAACTTTAACTTTGACAAGTCAATCGTAGAAAAATTCAATCTCTATGGCTTGCCCCGGTCGCTTTGGAACCATCACGGTGGTGGTGCCTTTGTGGGTAACCGCGAAGCAGTTCCAGAGCCTGGGTCCGCCTCGATTCTACTGGGCATGGCCGCCGCAGTGCTGGTGCATCGACGTCGAAGGTGATCGGGTGTTCTGGGGTGCTTAATCCGACAGCATCATTGGCCAAGATTGATATTGCTGAGCATGTTATGACTGTGGCTGTCAGCGCCTGTGCTTTTGCCCGCACTGGTGGCAGTAAATATTTCGGTGTGTGAGGGGCTGAAGTTGCTGAGAGAGATTGTCGGTCCGGTCATCTTGATAGGCACGCCATCCTGGCGAACTTCAATAAATGCGGTAATCGGGAACGGCAACGGCAATCCCGCATCCAGTTTTATCTGGTACGTGCCCGAGGGGAAGCCCAAGGCGAATATAACCGATTCCACCCCGGCCCCCGACATGTCGGCAACTGCATCGCCGGCATGGACGCCGCCTGTGGAAGAAGCGGGCATGGCCGATGAGATGATATTGCCTAGAGGATCAATAACCGCCAGGTCTACGTTTGACATGGGTGTGCCAATCCATCCGCCCATAACCAGCAGGTTGGACAGTTGCACGCTTCCCACGCTGACGTTCTCGATGGCGAATGCGCTATTTTTAATGATGGATAATAGCGCCGGATCAAAGCCACCCAGCCCCGGTAATGCTTCAATGAGCAAGAACTCACTTTGAGTTGGACTCGAAAACACGGTGCGTGGATTGAGAGTTGTTTGTCGTTTTGCAGTTTTGGATGGGGTGCCTTGTTGGGCGTCAACACGCACCATTTTAGTCCCGCCCAAGGTTAAAGCGTCTTGGCCGTCAAAGGCCGCACTGATGCGACCATGGCGACTTGTAATAACTGCAGGGCCCCCGTAACCATCAAGTGCTTGGGCATCGGTTCCCCGGATCGCCAGGGTTACTGTGGGGCTGTAGATGGTGGATTCGTGTTCTTCGCCAGCAGCCTCAACGTCGAAGCGGGTACGCCCGTACTTCATGCCGATGTCAGTTTTGACCTTGTTTGTGGCATCACGGACGGCTTGCAGAATCTTGACCACACCAAGTCGGTCCAACGCAATGATTTGATTCGGCTCAATCAAAACTTTTACATAACTACGCGGCCCAGTTCGGAAGGCCGCACCTTGGTTTAATTTGATGCCAACTTCAGCTTCTTGCCATGGGTCATCATCTGATTTACGTACCTGGACAAGTCCCCCAACCTCTACGATGGTTACATTCAAGGTCTTGTCTTGTGCCTCGGTTACGTCAGCCGTCGCCACTTCGGCGTCCTGTGCCGTTGCGTTTTGAGCGATCAGGGTTAAAACGACCATGAATGTTGCCATGATCGCGATCATCTGCGAACCATGGCCCATTGCATGGGGCTGGTGGAACGGGTTATGGCCTTTGGGCCCGTCGTGATTTGACGCAAGCTTGATCATGTGGCGGGTCATAAACATCTCAACAAATGGCTCAAGCAATTTTTGGTTGCCGGCTAGGGTGTTTGGGTTTCAGGTTGTTCGGGCCGCATGGATGACGAATCAACGGGGTGGTCAGTACGCTGATGATCTTCGATGCGGCCGATGACACCCAGAAATTCCCTTCCAGAAAAAGTCTGGTGTGGGCTGCCTTGCGGGAATAATTTCATGTATTGCAGTTCCCGGGATGCATATCGAGGCGTGGGGCCGAACAACTGCATGCTGATGCCCCCCTTTATCTTCAAGACGCGTGTGAAAGCGACCGCAACGGTGCCCCGTTTGACGGCTTCGTCGCCCGGTTCATCAAACCCGCTGGGTAGCATTTGACGGGCCGAAAGTTGTTCGATTCTCGCTGCGTAGTCTTCACTGTTGTCCGCACCGTCGATGAACAATAGTAGACCGTGGAACGCTTCGTCGTTGCTGGTGACAGGTCGGTCAGCGAGTATATGCCAGAACTCTAGTTGAGTGGCAGAGTCATTGCCCGCTAATTTATCCGTGAGGGGTTCGGCGACTTTTGCGCTGCGACACCCCATTGTGAAAACGTTCAGCAGCAATAGGGCCAACAAGCCGATAGCAGCCAGAGAGTTTGTCTGAGGCGTATCTGTCAACTTGATTGGTGATGTTTTATCCATGAAATAATGCCATTAAGGAATTGTGGCCTAAAATGCCAGTGTGATACCTGAGAAGAAAAAATGCCTGGCGTCGTGGTCGGTCTGGATTGCTTCGCTGGGAAAGAATATGCCGTAGCGAATGGTCAACGCGAGATCCGAAGTGGCTTGCCAGTTCGCATAAAAGTCGGTCTCAAATCCCAAGCGTCGATCATCGGTAGTTAATTCATCGATCGGCGCGTGCTTGCGGGCTTTATGAAAAAGAAACAGGTTGGTGCCGACCTGCAGCCGGCGAAATGTTTTACTGTTAACAAGCGGAAACGTAGATGCCCCAATGCGGAAGAGCATCAGGTTGGATACGTTGGGGTTGAAGGCCAGCCCTGTATTGAGAAGGCCAAAACCGTTAAATGCACGATCATCTGATCCGGCGGCATTGCCACCAAGTGTGTTGGTCGTTGTCAATCGGTCGGTATCGCCGGAAGCAATGAGTATTTCGCCGCTCAGCCGTGTGCGATTCACATCGGTCATGAGGTAATCAAGGCGGAGGTCAACGGCAAAAGCTTCGATCTGTTCTTGTTGTTGGACAAGCTGCGTCGCATCCGCTTCCAAGGAGGAGATGCTGTTCGATAGCGAGGACCCGCCTTGGTAGACGATTTCAGCGCCATAAGTCAATCGGTCACCCAGGCTGCCAGTGGAGCCGATTCCGATGTAGTGCGAGTCATAATCAAATCGAGTCCTGATGTCATCAGAGAGATCGCCGGGTGTACCTAGAACATCAGTTGAAGCAATAACGTCATCATTTCGATCTCTTTGAAACAGACCATAAATATAGGGGCGATGACGTGCATCGGTCTGCATGCTCAGAAGCCCACCGTAAAAGGAACGTTGGGTATTGCCGTCAAAACCGGGTCTGGAACTGTCAATATCGAAGGTGCTTTCCCGCGTGACGCCAACAACCGTTTCCAAGGATACCCGCCCGGACTCGACGGTAATCTGTCCGCCATCAATCTCTTGGCTCAAGGCCAAGCCATTGGCCCAGTGAATGAGCTGGCGTCCGCCCTGGATGATCAGATTGCCGTTGATCGAGCGTCCTTCGTATGCTTCAAGAGATTGTTTGAGATTGAACTTGTAGTGTATTCGATCAAGCATCAACTCGGCCCAGTCATCGTTCTGATTACTGAAGCCATCACCTGAGTTGAAATCACGATATGTGCTGCGAGCACGAGCAAATAATTCGTGCGCTCCGTCGAAATTAATCAGCGTATAGCCATTGAGCGAAGTTTCACGCAAGAGGTGAGTCTTTTGGTTGATGTCATCGGTGGCTAGAAAATTAAAGGTGACATAGCCACCGTAATCGATGACGGCCCGTTGCGTGGCAGGCACGCCGTGATTGATGGCCAGTTGTGTTTCACGCTGAATTTGGTCGAGTTGCCGTCGGAAGCGATCCAACTCAACCTGCCCGAAAGCTGTCGGTATGCAACTCAGTACTGCTGCAACAACCGTCAAGCGATTATGCCAGGTGAACATGGTGTTTGCCTCGTTCGATGCCAGATTCGCAGTGGCTTGTCAGGACTAGATTCGAAACCCCTGTAACTCAGCTTACCGGCTGTTGAAATCTCTTTCAAGGCCCTGGCTATGACGAGATGGCCGGAACTGGATCGCCGGGGATCAGCTGGGCAGGAGATGGCACAGAGATTTATGCTGGCCACGTTGTGATATGGCGATCTGTTGCCACTTCGAAGGGCCCCAAATCCTGATGCCAAGGGTCTAGTGTCGGTGATTATTCAATCAAGGTCCAAATGAATATTAGAAGTTTTGCAGTTGGACGGCGGTTCAGTGAAATGCATAAAAGCGTAATCAGGTGACCGGTAATAACGGATTCTAATGTCATGTGGCAGAAAGGTTACACTGCCGGTCTAAATGGCACACATATTATTTATCTGCTGCGGTGTGATCTGGGGGACCAATTTCGCAATCATGGCGGATGCCCTGGCGCTTGTGGGCCCCTTGGGGCTGGCCGCGTGCCGGGTGGGTATCGGGGCAGTGTTATTCTGCCTGCTTTGGAGATGGCGCAAGGATCCATGGCCCTTGGGGCGTCGAGATTTTCTGCCCCTGTTGGGTTTGGCGATATTTGGATTTGCCGCCCCGTTCTGCATTCAGCCCCACATGATCCAGATCTTTGCGGCCAAGGCTGGACATGGGAGTTCATTGGTCGGCTTAATGATGGGCTTGGTGCCGCTGGCGACAATTGTAGTATCGATCCCCATGCTTGGGGTATATCCCACACGACGCCAGCTTTTCGGTGTCATTGGGGGATTTGCTGCACTGGTGTATTTATTTTGGGGTGAGTTGGCATATGGCATTTCTGTTTACAGCCTGATATTGGCCAGTTACACCCCGGTTTGTTACGCGTGCAGCAATGTATTTGTAAAGCGGCGTTTCGATCATGTGCCACCGGCAGCGATTGTGATGTCGGTGCTTGGCATGTCAACCGTGATGGTGTCTCCCGCGGCACTTATGCTTGAAGATCTCAAGCCGGTGGAATCGGTTGTCTGGCCGATCTGTTGTATAGCCATTATTGGGGTAGTGTCTACAGGCTTCGTTCTCCTTTTGTTTTTCAAACTCATTCAGGGTCGAGGTCCTTTGTATGCGGGTATGGTTTCCTACCTTATCCCTACGGTCGCCTTGGTATTAGGGTGGGCGCGTGGTGAAAAGATTACGGGTCATCAGGTCATTACGCTCGTGGTCATCCTTGTGATGGTTGCAATCACACAAGTTCCCGAGCGAGATCGGGGGGGCGGTAACTCGATTGCTTCTGCCAGTTGACCGGGTAAGCAATGTGTGAGGCAGTTGCGATATCAAGGCTTACAGCCTCGGCAGGGTTTTGCAACAGGCTGCGTGATTGGGGGGATACTTTCAGTTTGTTGTTGATGTGCGGCATGAACTAATCAAAGCGATTGTTTGCCGTTACTATGTCTACCGCTATGACAGATCACCTCGATTCAAACACCTTTATACAGCTGCTCGAAGTGTCGCGGAAGCTGGCAGGGCCCTCTACTCTTAAGGAGTTGCTTGGACTCGTCATCGATGTCGGCCGTAGTGTGCTTGACACCGATCGTGGTACGGTGTTCCTTTATGATCCCAGCACCCAGGAACTATTCACGACCGTTGCTACGGGCGTGAAGAAGATTCGTATTGGAATCAATATAGATAGTATCGTCGGCACGTGTGCTCTTGACAGGAGGATTGTAAACGTGCCCGACTGCTACGCGGATCCGCGTTTTAACCGCGAAGTTGATCGAGAGACTGGCTACAGAACAGACTGCCTTATTGCCGTGCCGCTGGTTGGGTTGGACGACGAACTGGTTGGTGTCATGCAGTTGTTAAATCCCAAGAAGGGCTGTTTTGACGCTTTTGATGAACAGATTGCCGAGACGCTTGCCAGTCAAGCTGCAGTTGCCATCCAGCGTGCTCGCCTGATGGATGATCGGATGGCTAAACTGAAACTGGAAGCCGATCTTGATATTGCGCGGCAGATCCAACTTGAAGTGTTGCCCAAACAGTTGCCGGTATGTCAGGGTTATGACCTGGCGGACTATAGCAAGCCGGCAGAGCAAACAGGTGGTGATATTTATGACGTGGTCGCACTTGACGGCGCGACGGGCACTTCGGTGGATTCCAGTGACCTGTTATTACTGCTTGCCGATGCAACCGGTCACGGTATTGGACCAGCGTTGTCGGTTACGCAAGTCCGTGCAATGTTACGCATTGCCTTGCGCTATTCAAAGGACTTGGAAACGCTTGTGCGGCATATTAATTCTCAACTTACGGTGGATCTAGCTTCCGACCGGTTTATCACAGCTTTTGTGGGTGTGTTGGACCCACGGCATCACCGCGTGAGGTATTTTTCATATGGACAGGGGCCGCTTCTTCTCTACCAGGCAGCTACGGGGCAATCTCATTGGTTCAACGCATCATCCCCCCCATTTGGGATTATCGATGACCCACCCAAACGCATACCAGAGCCGATTGATCTGGCACCGGGTGATATCTTTATCCTCTTGACCGACGGGTTCTACGAATATCAGAATGAACAAGATGAGCAATTCGGTCCTGAGCGGGTAGCTCAGGTCGTTGGCAGCCACTGTGAGCAATCAGCAATGGATATCATCCAGCATCTGTTGGATGGAGTTCAGCGGTTTGCTGGATCGGCGGCTCAAACAGATGACTTGACGGCACTTGTTCTCAAGCGGGAATCGGAGGTCATCTTATGACATCAATACTTCCGGACTATCTCGGTGTAGTACGTTCATGTCTGGGTAAGGACCAGTCGGTGCAGGTGCAGGTGGCTGGCGATATGGACGGCATGGCGCGGCATATGGCTAATGCCATGTTAGATGAGATTGTGCATGCTCAATCTGCAGGTCGCTCGGTGACGATGATTGTTCCCGTTGGCCCTGTAGATCAGTTTCCCATTCTTGCCGGGATGATCAACGAAAAACAGATTGACTGCCGTGATGTCATGATCATTAACATGGACGAATATTTGACGGATGATGACCAGTTATTGGGTTTGGGCCATCCATTGAGTTTGTTGGGGTATATGAACCGCAAATTTTATGACCTGGTATCACCGGCACTGGCCCCCATATCGGATCACCGTGTTTATCCAAGACCAGATGATCCGGCTTTGATTGAAAAGCTGATTAAGAGCCGTGGTGGTGTTGATGTCTGCTTCGGTGGCATTGGGATCAATGGCCATATTGCATTCAATGAGCCACCTGAGCCTGGTATAGAGATGAGTGTTGAGCAGTTTGCTGGCCTTTCCACCCGATGTCTTGATGTCAGCCGGGAGACCCGGGCCATCAACAGTAATACCGTTGGCGGCGAAATCTCGATTGTCCCAAGGCGTTGTGTGACGGTTGGAATGAAAGAGATTCTTGCCGCAAATCGTTTGCGGTTCTACTGCAACCGGCCTTGGCAGGCAGCCGTTGTGCGGCGTGTGTTGCATGGGCCGGTTTCGGCAACTTGTCCTGCATCCCTGCTTAGAATCCATCAGGATGCATCAATTACCATAACCGACTTTGTTGCCGAGGTTCCAGATATTCGCCTGCGGTAATCATCCACGGTGTATTCGATTAAAAGTTTCCGTTGTTGGTTCCAAGGAAGTGGGTTTTGTGTCAGGATATTTCCCAACAATTATTCCTGGCGGGACGATCTGGGCCGTGAACCCAACTTTTTCACCCAATTTGTAATAGACGTCGTTAAACTGTCTGCATGTCTGACATACTCGTTACCGAAAACATCGTTGGTGATGGCATGACCGATTTGAGAAAAGCGTTTGATGTTGTGTTTGAGCCAGATCTTCATGAGGCGCCCCAAGAACTTTTGAAGGTCATCAGCCAGTTCAAGGCTTTGGTTGTTCGTAACCAGACGCAGGTTGATGGGGCGTTGGTGGCAGCTGCAGATCATCTTCGTGTCATCGGCCGTGCCGGGGTAGGTTTAGATAATATTGATCTGGCGGCAGTATCCAAGGCTGGTATTGTGGTTGCGTACACGCCAGATCAGAATTCCGTGTCGGTGGCAGAGTTGGCACTGGCCTTGATGTTGGGTCTGGCAAGAAATATCTGTCCTGCCGATGCGAGTACAAAGGGTGGCGACTGGTTGCGCCATGAGTTTACAGGCGGCGAATTGTTCAATAAGACCTGTGGTATCATCGGAATGGGGCGTATTGGTTTCCTGACGGCGATGCGAGCCAGGGCTTTTGGCATGGACATCTTGGTACATGATGCGTTTGTTCATCCTGACGCGGCCGCAGTGACGCAGGTATGTGGTCAGATGGTTGATATGGAAGAACTATTTTCCCGCAGCGATTACATTTCATGCCATCTGCCCGCGACTGAGAAAACACACCAGAGTCTTGGTTACGAAATGTTCTCCAAGATGAAAACTACTGCGTATTTCATCAATACTTCGCGTGGCCAGGTGGTTTGTGAAGATGGGTTGATTCGCGCGCTTACCGAACGCAAGCTCGCTGGTGCTGCACTTGATGTGCGCCAGGTGGAACCGCCCGGACGTGATCAATTGTCTGGGATGCCAAATGTGATTCTTACCCCGCATGTTGGCGCGTTTACACGTGAGGCTCAGGTCCGCGTGGTTCAGAGCGTCTGCCAAGATGTGGCGGGTGTCCTGATCGGCGAGGCGGCTTGCAATTACGCGAATTTTTCCAGACCCAATCGAAAATAGGGAAGTTTTCAGATAGAAGAAGCGTGGTGATTGCCATGCCCCCAGTCAACCGACAGCTCCTTGCTTGCTTCCTTTGATTATTTGCTTGGATGAATGGCTGCTTGTTTGCTATGGTGCCCCGGTTCAAGAGCGAGCTGTAAGCTGTTATTATAAATGTTTATGAGATTTTGGTGAATCTGAGGCCGTAGGTAGGTCATGGGTATTAATAGATGTGGGATTGGCGTAGATCATGCTGTCGATATTTGAATGTGTATGGTGTATTCGACGGTATTGTCGGTGAAAATTTTCGGACCACGGACTTTTGAATTAACAAGAAAGAATTGCATTATGGAATTTGAAGGAATGGAGCTGTTCCTGGATGATCGCTATGTCTCGTCTATGGGTAATATGCGTCGTGTGGTCCAGCGAGCTGAGATGCACCCCGATAACCCGCTGATTAAACAAGATTATCCATGGGAACAGGGCGGTGTATGCCTGCTTGGAACGGCATACTACGACACAGACCGGGATCTGTATCAAATGTGGTACATGTCGGTCGGTAAGAACTACCCCGCTGAGAAATTCATGGCTTATGCTGAAAGCAAGGATGGAATCGAGTGGTATAAGCCCCTGTTTGACCATAATCCTTACGAGGATATCAAGCAGACCAATATCGTCTTTGGATCAGGTTTCACCGTGACCGGTCCCAGTGTCCTGCGCAATCCGGATCCAAACTGTGATCCTAGTAAGCGGTATCTTGTTCTTTTCAACTCTTACTGTCGGGAACATCCGGAGGATTCGGCTGACCTTGGTTTCCGTCATGACTATGTGGCATATTCCCCTGACGGGATTCATTGGAGTCCGTCCAAGGGTCAGCCCGCTTTCAGCGGAAAGGCGGATGCTACTCAGTGCGCTGTGTGGGATCCACGGGCCAAGGTGTTTCATGCTTATGTGCGTCGCACCATCGACAATGCATATGGCCAGCGGATCCGAACCTGGTCGCATGTTCAATCTCCGGACTTTATTGAGTGGGGGCCAGCCCGAGAGCTTTTGCGTATGGATGATGAGGACGGCGAGGACGATGGGCAGATTCAGCAGCTCGCCATTACCTATTATGACGGGATCTTTATTGGCTTGCTTTCATATTTTCGTATTGAACATTACTACAACGCCGACGGTTCTGGTCTTGAGGGAGTGGGGGGGGCGGTGGGTTTTGCTGAACGAGACAAGACTGGACCTGATGGGCCGATTGATGAAGGCCCGCAGATCAATGATATCCAGTTGTTGACCAGTAGGGACGGTGTGCATTTCACGCGTGTTGGAGATCGCGAAGCGTTCATGCCCGCGTCTCGGATCGAAGGTCTTTTCTCGACAACGGGGCATCGGACTTCATGTCACATGGTTCAGGCCAAAGATGAGGTTCGTATCTACTGCGATGGGCGGCTAAGGGGTTGGCGTAAGGGATTCACGATGCAGATTGGCTTGGGGTCAATTCGGCGTGATCGTTTTGTGGCAATGGAGCCAAGCCGTAAGCGAGAAGTAGGGGTGATTGAACTGGTGCCCATGGATTATCTAGACCCGAATCTTTTTCTCAACGCAACCACAATGGGCATGGCGTACTATAAACATGTATCGGTTGGCACGATCCGTGCCGAAGTTGTGACATTTGACGGCAAGGCGATTGAAGGATTTACCAAGGATGATGCAGTGCCGATCGATGGTGATTCACTTGACCATCCATTGGAGTGGACAACTGGCGGGAATCGGTACAACCTGGCGAAACTTCCATCGCAAGTAAAGGATCCCGTGCGTCTTCGTCTGTGGATGCATAACGCCAAGGTGTTTGCGCTGCGTGATGCATCACACATGGGCAAGTAGCATTGGTTCATGGCGTTGGTGTAATTGGTTGAGTGCTGTTATATTATATGTCCCGGGTGCAGTCCGGCAGCAAATTGCCAGTTGGTCGATTAAAGAACATATACAGTGTGAAACGGGGGGGGTATTGAAAGGTGAGTTTATCAGCATGAGTGAGATGACCCATCGTGAGCGATTCCGGACAGTTCTGCGTGGTGAAATGCCGGATCGCATTCCCATTGTTTGCCGGTTGAACATCTATTATCAAACTCGTGAATATCAAAACGATTTTCCCGAAGAAATTGCGGGTAAATCTCTGGAACAAATGCAGCTTGATATGGGGATGGGTGTGTCAGCAAGAATTGCACATGATCCGAAGGAAATGTCCCAGGCTCCTCATCCTGACGATGACCCGAATCCTCGGTCGCAGATCTTTCACATGTACTATCGGAAGCCTGTCGAGCACGTTCGGTGGCGTGAGGGGTACTGGTTGTACGACGAATGGCGAGCGCCCAGTGGCACGCTCCATATGGAGCGTAAATTTGCGGAGGATGATGAGGAACGTGGCATCAAAGCCATGATTCGAGAGTTTCCTGTCAAGACGCTCGATGACTACGCTATTTATGAAGAGGTGATTCGGCACCGGGTCTACGAGCCAACCTACAGCTATTACGAGAAATTTGATCGTGAGCTTGGCGACAAGGGTCTGCCGCTCGTCATCATTCATGAATTGCCGATTCATGATTTGATGTTGAATTGGGTGGGCTATGAGAACACCTACTACCACATAATGGACAAACCGGAGGTGGTCGATCATGCGGCTGAGGTTGCCAACGAAAAGTATCGTGAGATGTGGGAGGTCGCAGCCAATTCGCCGGCTGAATTCTTCATGCATGGCATTCACTTCGACACGGCTATCACACCCGTAAAGATTTTTGAAAAATACTTCATGCCCTATATCATCGAATTCAACAAACGCATGCATGAGGCCAATAAATGGACCGCATTCCATGGCGATTCGAACTTGGCACTTCTCCTAGATCATGTTCTTCAAGGCGGCTACGACGTCGCGGATTGCCTGGCTACACAGCCACTGGTGAAATGCGATTTTGAAAAGTCACGTCGGCACTGGGGCAATAAGATGACTATCTGGGGCGGTGTGCCTAGTATTCTGTTGGAAAAATATTTCGATGATGAAAAGCTTGAAGAACACATGGAGATGATCCTGCGTGAAATTACGCCGGGACAAAACTTCATTGCGGGTATCGCCGACCAGGCCATGCCTCCCAGCTTATTAAGTCGTATTAAGCAGATGTCGGATTTCTTTGTTAATAAGGGGAAGTGTCCTCTTCAGCCGTCCGGCAACGCCAGTGCATCGAATTAATCAATTCGTTGGCAGACTCAGGCAGGTCAATCCAAGGTGTTGCGCAACACTGATGCTTGCCTGCGTTGGAGTGCAGGCGGTAAACTCTTATCTTAATGTTACACAACAAACAAATCCTTTTGTCCGCATTTGCCTTTGTTGTGCTGGTGGTTTACACGGGTTGCGCACCTAGAGCTGTGGTGCCGCGTCATGATAATCCGTTCCCGATCACGTCCGGTGAATATGGCCGTTACTTCGAATCCGCGATTGGGATTCTGAGGAATGAAGGTTTCCAAATCGATCGGGAAGACTATCGATTCGGTACGGTGACCACTCAACCCATGGATTCGCCCACGATGTTTGAGCTGGGCTCATCGCTGAATATGACTGGAAATCAGGCCGTCGAAAGCACGGTCAACGCAGAACGACGTCAGATTCTGGTTCAAATTGACCGCGCGGCACCACCCGACAAAAAGCCGGGCGCCGGGTTCATGGCACTGCCCCTGTCGCATGATTATGTCTTGCATGTCGAGGTGATCGTCGAACGTCATGTGAAACCAACGGCGTACATCACTGGTTCTACCTTTGGACATCGTGTCATCGGCCATCTTTCTGCTTTGCCAACGGAGTGGAAGCGTCGTGGTATTGCTGCTGACTATTGGCGTCCGGTCAAACGTGACGTAGAACTTGAACAGCGATTACTTCACAAGATCATTGAACAGGCCCATAATTCGTAGACGAGCAATGACCAGTACTGCCATCTCCAGTAAACGTCGACTTCTCAGAATCGGTCACTCTCCTGATCCCGATGATGCGTTCATGTGGTACCCCCTCGCGTCAGCTCCGGGTAATGGCGGGCACCAGACCCCAATGCTCACCGATGGGCCCAAAATTGATACCGGATCGTTTGCATTCCAGCATGTACTTGAAGATATTCAGTCCCTTAATGATCGGGCGGAGCGTGCGGAACTTGAAATTACCGCGATCTCAATTCATCAGTACACGTATGTGGCCAATGATTACGCGTTGACCACGTGCGGCGCATCTATGGGTGACGGTTATGGTCCGATGGTCGTGGCATCAAGAGATCTAACACTGGATGACCTGCGTTCAGGGATGAGAATTGCAATTCCCGGTAAGCGAACCTCGGCGCATTTAGCCTTGCAGTTATTGCTCGGTAAAGATACTTATGCCCATGAGGTCATCATGTTTGACCAGATCATTCCAGCCGTTGCCAGCGGGCAGTTCGATGCAGGTTTGATCATCCATGAAGGTCAACTGACGTATGGTAACTCCGGTCTGAAGTGCATTGTTGACCTGGGGCAATGGTGGAAGGGAAGACACGGCTTGCCACTGCCGCTGGGTGGGAACTGCATTCGGCGCGACCTGGGTGATTCAACCATGCGCCAAATATGTACTGTCTTGCTCCGGTCCATCCAATATGCGCTCGATCCGAACCATCGTGATGAAGCGGTGGCCTACGCGCTGAATTTTGCTCGGGACATGTCATCAAACCTTGCGGATCAATTCGTTGGTATGTATGTCAATGACTGGACCATCAACTACGGTGATGATGGGCGCCGTGCTGTGGACCTTCTTCTGCATGAGGCGGCCGAGGCCGGTATCACTCCGTCATGTGGTACGATCGATATGGTTGAGCCAGGTTAGAAATTGCCTGGATATGCAATCATCGATCCGGGTTTTCAATTCCGGCGGTTTAGCTCGTGGTGCAGGAGGTGTGTGACGGGGGTGCGGGCGGTTGTCAACCCTTTCGGCGGATATCGATGCCACCTGGAATTTCCAGAGAGGTCCATGGCTAATGATCGCGGATCAACTGCAGCACGCGGAGGATCGCAGCAACTGACCATGCTTGGGCGATGCAGCCAACGGGCCGGTGGGGCGGATCGCCCTCATGAATTTCATGAAGTTGGCCCAGGCCTTCCCCGTTTGCAAAGTCAATGAGCGGTTGAATTGCATTTTTTGCAGCGACAATGGAATCAGGTTTGAACTGGCCGACCCGCAGGACTGCTTCGGCGTAGGGTCCAATCAGCCAGGGCCAGACGGTCCCTTGATGGTATGCCTCGTCACGCTCTGGTTGTGGGCCGCTATACGACCCGTGATAGTTTGTATCGTCGATCGGTAAGGTGCGCAGACCATAAGGAGTCAGCAGTCGTTTGCCAACGGCTTGTACGACCTTGCTTTGTTTGGTTCGCGGGATTGGCGAGTAGGGTAACATGGCGGTGAAAATCTGGTTCGGCCGAAATGTCGTATCGACGTGTTCATTCCCTTCGGCATCCACCCACACATGGTCATGGAGGTAGCCAGCGGAATTGTTCCAGAATAATTTCAGGAATGCTCTGCGTGTGCGCCCGGCTAAACGTCTGTAGTGGTCAGCTGTTCTGGCGTCATCATCTGCGATCAATTCAGCAGTTGCCAGCAGCGTATGGTGCCACAGGGCGTTAATCTCCACAGCCTTGCCGCATCGTGGCGTGAACACCTTGCCCTCGCATGCCGCATCCATCCATGTGAGTTGGGTGTGAGAGGTGCCAGCCGTGATCAGTCCATCGCCTGACATGGCAATGTCAAACTGCGTGCCCTTGATATATGCTTCGAGCACCTGTGTCACTGCGGGCCGAAGCCAGTTGTCCCACGCGCCACGGTCCTGGCTTTGTGTGACATATTCAATGGCCGCATAAACAAACCAAAGGCTTGCATCAACAGTGTTGTAATGGGCAGATCGACTGTTGTAATCGTCGAACCGATTGGGCACCAGGCCATCGTGAATTGCGTCAGCAAATACGGACAGGGTTTCTGCCGCCTCATTAAAACGTTTTGTTGCAAGCAAAAGACCAGGAAGGGCGATAAAGGTGTCGCGTCCCCAATCAGAAAACCATGGATAGCCGGCCAGAATGGTTGACTGGACACGATCGTTAAATTTCCGATCAACCACAAAGTCATCGGCGGCAATCAACAGTGCAGGTGGTGTGTCATCTGAATTGTTCTGATTGAAAATATTCGTGAGGTGGCTACTTCGTGTTTTGACCTGTGGTTCTGGTGGGATGGGTATTTTGCCCAAGCCGACAGTGAGCATGATCTCGTGGTTATTGATTCCACCGTCGAGTTCGATCTCAAACTGACCGGGAACAAAACAGTCTTCATGATCCTCTTGCCCACGGTCTGAATCAGCGGGGTAGTGCAGGTTTGACCACCATGTTTTTTCGCCGACAAAAGTTCCCCGGTCACAAGCCAAAGTAACCTGGTGATTACCGCTGGTCACCGTGACATGTTCGTCGGTTGTTTTACATGTGAAGGGGCTTGTGTGATTGCGATGCAGCAGGCCATGGAAATCGCGAAGAGTCATCATGGGTTGAACATGAAGCGTGGCGTCTTGTCCCTTAAGTCCTCGCAGTCGGTATTGAATGGTTGCCGCCTCACGAATA
>Ga0310125_10000437_pt1 | contig 19454 bp, 17 predicted proteins | sample CB11b_Tmax_Bot8__FD_203508 | JGI IMG/M metagenome (GOLD analysis project Ga0310125, IMG submission 203508) | Marine microbial communities from Western Arctic Ocean, Canada - CB11b_Tmax_Bot8 | ecosystem: Environmental > Aquatic > Marine > Oceanic | place: Canada: Western Arctic Ocean | collected... | reverse complement strand
CATTCAGACACCTACACCCAGACTCAGCCACCTGTAAGAAGGTGCGCCAGCCCCTTAGAAAATGCTCTCGCCACCCAGAATTCTCACGACGTCACGGTAGCTCATAACGAGGATCAAAGCTATCACGGCGGCGAACCCAACGAGGTGGACCAGACTCTCCCGTTTAGGCGAGATGCGCTTGCCACGCCGAACCCACTCGATGACGACGAAAAGGAAACGGCCACCGTCGAGGGCCGGGATGGGCAGCATGTTGATGATGGCCAGATTGATGCTCAGGAAGGCTACCAGCTCGAACAGCGGCGACACGCCCACCTCGGCCACCTCCCCGGTCACCTGGGCAATGCCCACCGGCCCGGTGAGGCCCGGCTCCGGTCCCCCGGCGAACCACCGTTCCATGACGTTCTTGACGATGCGGAGCGTGTTCCAGATGCGTTCGACCGCCATCGGGACGGCTTCCCAGACAGGGTAGCTCGTCCGGACCGGCCGCGGGTTGGCCGTGAAGATACTTACCCCGATCGAGCCCTGCTGAAGCTTGTCGCCGAGCTCCAACGACGGGCTGGCCCGGCGGGCATCCGTCAGAGATATCTCGGTGGCCGGGTCCGTCACGGTCTCGACAACCGTTTGAGAAGGCGGGTTGAGCCTGGGCACGACCCGGACCGTGTCGATGGTCATGGTCTCGGGCGAGAAGCCCATGTCCGCGATGGCCGGCCCGCGGCGGACGGTCAACTCCGTCTCTTTGCCGAGCCTGGCCAGGATGGTCTGGATAAGGTCAAGGTGGTTGTTGGTACGTTCCCCGTTGACCGCCAGTATGGTGTCGCCGGCTCGGAGGCCGGCCTCTTCGGCCGGCGATCCGGGCGACACCGCGCCGATGGTCACCGCCCCTACGAACTCGTCGTGCGGCAGCATGAAAAGAATGCTGAAAATGACGACGGGGAGCATCAGGTTCATGAACGCCCCGGCCGCAAGGACCACGCACCTTACGCCCACGGCCTTGCCCGCGAAGCTCCCCGGTTCCGTCGGGTCTTCTTCGCCCGTCATGCGCACGAACCCGCCCAGCGGGATCCAGTTGATGGAGTAGACCGTCTCGCCGAAACGGACGCCGTAGATGCGCGGCGGGAACCCGAAGCCGAACTCGGTCACCTTGATGCCGAACCACTTGGCCGTGGCGAAGTGGCCGAGCTCGTGCACGAAGACCAGCAGGCCCAGGACGGGGAAGATCAGTAGCCAGAGCGGGAGGCCCCACATCCGCTAGCGCTCCGCCGCGGCCAGCACTCGCTCCCTGGCCCAGGCGGCTGCCGCCGTGATTTCGTCCACCGAAGGCTCCATCGTCGGCTTGTGCGCCTCGAGGGCCTCCTGAATGACGACGGGGATGTCCATGAAGCCGATCCGCCGGTCGAGGAAGAGCTGCACGGCCATGTCGTCGGCCCCACACAACGCCGCCGGCCACGTGCCGTCCCTTCTGCCGTACTCGAGGGCCAACTCGAAGCAGGGATATCGCTCCGGAACCAGCGTCTCGAAGGTGAGCGCGCCGGTCTTGACCGGGTTGAAGCGCTCCACGGCACTGTTGTGCAGCCGCTCCGGGTAGAAGAGCGCGTACTGGATGGGCAGACGCATGTCCGGCGGGCTGATCTGTGCCTTCACGGAGCCGTCAACGAACTCTACCATGGAGTGGATCATGCTCTGCGGGTGTATCACCACCTCAATGTTCTCCCAGGGCACGTCGAACAGCCAGCGGGCCTCGATCACCTCGAACGCCTTGTTCATGAGCGTCGCGGAGTCGACGGTGATCTTGGCCCCCATGGTCCAGGTGGGATGGTCCAGCGCCTCCTCTGGAGTCACGTTTGCCAGTTCGTCCGGCGGCCGGTTGCGGAACGCACCGCCTGAGGCCGTGATTATCAGCCGGGCGACCTGCCCTTCCTCGCCCCGAAGGCACTGCCAGATGGCGTTGGGTTCGCTGTCGACTGGGAGCAGCCTGGTGTTGTGGCCCTCCGCCGTCGACGTGAGCATCTCGCCGCCCATGACCACGCTCTCTTTGTTCGCGAGGGCGACGTCCTTGCCGGCCCTGATCGCGGCGAGCGTGGGGTCCAAACCTGCGTCACCGACGATGGCGTTGACGACGAGATCGACGTTGTCGTCCCGGACCATGTCCTCGACGGACGACTCGACACACCCGTTGGAGAAGAGGGTTGCCTTCTCTTCCCGCGAGCCTTCGCAGGACACCAGACTCGGACGGAACTCCGAGACCTGGTCGGCCAGCAGGTCGACGCTTCTACGGGCGGCCAGGGCCACAACGTGAAAATCGTCAGGAAACGAACGCACAACGTCAAGCGTCTGGGTGCCGACGGACCCCGTCGAGCCAAGAACGGCCAGCCCCTTCACTGAACGACCCATATCAAAACATAATACACCAGCACCATATTCAGCACAATTGAGTCCATGCGGTCGAGCACTCCGCCGTGGCCGGGTATGAGCCATCCCGAGTCCTTGACGCCTGCTGCCCGTTTCAACCGCGATTCGGCCAGGTCTCCCAACATGCCGGCGATGGCCATGAGCGCCCCCAGGACGGCGGCCGTCATGGGAGAGACGTCGAGGTCGAAGATGTATCTCAGACCCAGTCCGGCGGCGATGGCGGCTACCAGTCCGCCGGCGGCGCCTTCCCAGGTCTTGCCAGGGCTCATTGTAGGGGCCAAACGGTGACGGCCGATGCTCTTTCCAACCGCCAGGGCACCGGTATCCGCGGCAAAAGTCACCAATAGAACGACGAATACCCAGTCTCTGCCCTCCGAGAGCTCGCGGATCAGCGGGCCGTAGGATAGGGGTCCTCCGGTCACCAGCGCCGCGGCAACCGTCAACCCCCAGTCTGACACCGTGGTGCCGGCTCGCAACTGGGCCAGCGCCCAGATGGCGCCCGTAGCCGCCCAGAGCCCGGCGATCGCGGCAAGAACAGTACTTGCACCCGTGCCGTCGGCCAGGAAGTAGCCCGCGCCAACTATGGCGGCGGCCCACAGGGCAGCCAGCGGTGCGGCCGGGTGCCGACCTTGACGGGCCGCCATACGACAGACTTCGACGGCTCCAACCGCAGCCGCGGCGGCCAACAGCGCGGAGAACCAGGCTCCACCCACCAGCACGGCTCCCACAAGCATCGGCAGCCCAACGGCGGCGCTGGCCAGCCTGAGTGCCATCAGAGATTCACACGCGCCGGCGGCCTGCCACGAGCGTCAACGCCCGGCGGGCGCTTAGGAAAGAGTACCGGCCCCTTCGGGCCGCGGAGATAGAGGGGCATGGCGGCGTCCTCGCGGGATGCCGGGCTTCTACGACTGCTCCGCAGGGTCGACCCGGCCGTACCGCCGCTTTCGCCTCGCATAAGACTCCAGCGCCCGTCCGACCCCTTCTCCGTTGAAGTCGGGCCAGTAGGCATCGGTCGAATAGTACTCGGCGTAATGAGACTGCCAGAGCAGGAAGTTGCTGAGTCGCATCTCGCCTGCTGTCCTGACTATAAGGTCGACGTCGGGAAGGCCGTGGGTGTAGAGATAGCGCCCGAAGGTCTCCTCGGTTATCTCTTCCGGGGACCGGTGCTCCGCCAGGATGGAGCGCACCGCTTCGAGGATCTCGTGACGCCCTCCGTAGTCGTAGGCGAGGCTCAGGGTTAGGACGTCGTTGTCCTTGGTCAGCTCCATGCTCGACTTGATTGAGTCCTGTAGGCTCTGGGGAAGGCGGTCCAGCCGTCCGACATGTCGCAGGCGCACACCCTCTTCATGCAGTGGCTGGGTCTCCCTCCGAAGGACCTCACCCAGCAGCTCGATGAGGGCGCCTACCTCGTCGTCCGGCCGCTCCCAGTTCTCGGTCGAGAACGCGAAGAGCGTCAGGTACTTGACGCCATGCTCCACGAAGCTCCGCAGTACAGGCCGGACGTTCTCGGTTCCGGCCCGGTGACCCTCGGGACGCGACAGTCCGCGGCTCCGGGCCCAGCGACCGTTGCCGTCCATGATTATTGCCACATGTTGGGGGACCTGACCGCCGGCAGCCCCCGGGGTCGCGCCGGATGCCGGTTTGGGTGTCGCCGAGGGCGAGGCCGGCTTCATCAGACCTCCATGACCTCGGCCACCTTCGCCTCACGCATCTCGTCCATGCTCTGTATGTAGGAGTCGGTCAACTGCTGAATCTCCTCCTGGGAGCGACGGGACTCGTCCTCGGATAGCTCTTTGTTCTTCTGCATGTCCCTGATCTGCTCCAGGGCATCACGCCGTACGTTCCGTACGGCCACGTGGGCATCCTCGACCTTCCGGCCGACCAGACGTACCAGATCGCGACGGCGCTCCTCGGTCAGCGTCGGGATGTTGATCCTGATGGCCGTGCCATCGTTATTGGGGACGAGCCCCAGGTCTGACTTTAGGACCCCCCGCTCGACGTCGGCCAGTGCCTGCTTATCCCAGGGCTGGATCATCAGCATGCGGGCCTCCGGGACCGAGATCGACGCGAGCTGGTTCAACGGCGTCGGCGTCCCGTAGTAGTCGATAAGCAGCCCCTCTACCAGAGCGGGACTGGCGCGCCCCGTCCTGATGGAGTTCAACTCTCGCGACAGGGCCTCGACCGATTTCCGCATTCGGCCATCGTTGTCGACCAGCGGGTCTCGTTCGGTACTCATGTCGAAGACTCCCGGTAGACTTTTATTTGCCGGGCCCTCTTTGGGCGCGGTCCTCCGGAAACGAGGCGCGTCGGGGCGGTCAGCCGGACCGGGTCTCGGCTACCAGGGAGCCTAGGCGCTCTCCTCTGGCAATCCGGCTAACACTGCCCGCCGCGAACACGTCGAACACCACGATAGGCACGTGGTTCTCCATGCATAGCGAAAGCGCGGTGATGTCCATGACCTCCAGGCGCCGGTCCATCACCTCCTGGTAGGTCAGGAACTCGAACTTCGCGGCGTCCGGCTCCACGTTGGGGTCGGCCGCGTACACCCCGTCGACGTTGTGCTTGGCCATCAGCACGACCTTGGCGTCGATCTCGAGTGCGCGTAGCGCCGCCGCCGTGTCCGTCGTCACGTAGGGACTGCCGATGCCGGCGGCGAAGATCACCACCAGGCCCTTTTCAAGGTGGTGAATGGCCCGCCGGGGGATGTAGGGCTCCGCAACTATGTCCATGCGTAGCGCGGTCATAGTCCTGGTATCGACGCGGTAGACGCGCTCCAAGGCATCCTGCAGGGACAGCGCGTTGATGACGGTTCCCAACATCCCCGCGTAGTCCGCGGTGGCCCGGTCCATTCCCTCGGCCTCGGCCTCGGAGCCCCTCCAGATGTTGCCGCCACCGACGACGACGCCTATCTCGATTCCAAGGTCGTGGACGCTCTGGATCTCACGGGCCATGAACTCAACGGCCTCGGGGTCGATACCGAAGCCCCGGTTGCCCTTGAAAGACTCACCACTTAGCTTGAGCAGGACGCGGCCGTATTTGGCCTCTCCAGCCGTCACTGGCTCTATTCTCCGAGGGAGAACCGGGTGAACCTCTTGATTCGGACGTTCTCGCCCAGCTTCCCCACAGCCTCGCTGACTTTATCGCTCACGGACATAGAGGTGTCTTTGATGAACGGCTGCTGGAGCAGACAGACCTCCTGAGGGTCGCGTTCCTCGCCGTCGGGAATGTCCGAGACATCAATATATCTCGGAGACATGGCCGCGACCTGCATGGCGATGTCATGAGCGAGGCTCCGGAAATCCGGCGTCCTCGCCACGAAGTCGGTCTCGCAGTTCAACTCCACGATCGCGCCAACCCGACTGCCACTGTGTACGTAGGCGTCTACGAGGCCTTCATCAGTGGTCCTCGTAGCCCTCTTCGCCGCGGAAGCGATTCCCAGCCTTCGAAGAATCTCCCGGGCCTGGTCAAGATCGCCCTTTGACTCCTCCAGCGCCCGTTTGCAGTCCATTATCCCGGCCCCCGTTTCTTCGCGGAGGGCCTTGATGGATTCAACGATGTCTGACAATGATCCCCCTAAGCGGTATCGTCCGCCGCCGTACCCGGCTCGTCATTTTCGTCCAGTCCGTCCGCGCCTTCGGCCGAGTCCTCGTCCGGACCCTCTCCCTCGGCCTCCATGGTCAGTCGGCGGTTTACCCCGTCCAAGAATGCATCGGCTATGCGGGACGTGACCAGCCGGATGGACCTGATTGCATCGTCGTTACCGGGGATCGGGTAGTCGATCAACGTCGGGTCACCGTCGGTGTCTACCAGGGCGACCACCGGCACTCCGACCCGGCGCGCCTCCGCGACGGCAATGGCCTCTTTCCCAACGTCGATTACGAAAAGCGCCCCGGGCATCTCCGTCATCTCCTTGATGCCGCCCAGGTAGCGGTTCAGCTTTGTGATCGCGTTGGTGAGCTGCAGTGCTTCCTTTTTCGGCAAGAGGTCGAGCTCGCCCTTTTCCTGCCTTCTCTCAAGCTGTACCAGATAGTCGATGCGGGTCTGGATGGTCTTGAAGTTCGTGAGGGTGCCGCCCAGCCACCTGGTGCTTACCTGAAAGGCGCCGCTACGCTCCGCCTCGGCCACCACCGTGTCCTGGGCCTGTTTCTTGGTACCCACCATGACCACATGCTTGCCGTCCGCAGCCAGGCCCTCGACAAAATCCGCGGCTGCCTCGAGAAAGTAGAGGGTCTGCTGAAGGTCGATGATGTGTATCCCGTTGCGATGAGCGAAAATGTACTGCCTCATCTTCGGGTTCCAGCGGCGTCGTTGATGGCCGAAATGGACCCCAGCCTCCAACAGCGACTTCATCGTTATGATCGGACGTTCCGATTCGACCCGCTCTTTCTCAAGCTGCTGAACCATATACTTTCCTTAATGACGCCCCTTGGTCGTCGGCAACTTTCTGAGGTTCACGCGTACCTATTAAATAGACCGATTATCGGTACCCTTTGTCGCAACTTAGGCAGTATATCATACCGACTTTCGTAGGATGAAGAACGGTTGGTGCGGGTCACCGGCTCTAGCGCCACCGCCGTCGCACCCGCGACCACCGGTCCGCCGGCAGAAACGCTGCACTGGCCGTCCCACCCGGACGGACTAGCCTGATATTAGTCCCACGAATCACTCCATCGAGTGATGTGCCTCTCCCTGCCCCCGGCCTAGTATAGGCACAGAGGCCGCAAGAACTGTGCGAGACCCAGCTTCAGGCCTTACCTAAGGGGCATTCGATGGAGGCTCTTCCAGCCGAGCAGATGGACGATTCCGGTGGCGAACTGGTCCTGGCCAAATAAGGTAGCGGGCCTCTCCGACACCGAAGCTACGACAGACAGGTTCGGACTCCCCGAGCACCGCCTGGTCACCGCCCAGGAAGACCTCCGGAAGCGGCTGGCCGAACAGTTTCACGGCCGCATCCAGAACCGCCTGTCGGTAGCGGCAACCTGGCTCAGAATGGCTCGCGAGTCCATTGAATACGGCTACGGCAACGTTGCCGCGCGGCTGGCCGACGCTGAGGACCTCCTCCATTATATAAACCGCAACGACCTCGGGGCGGTCGTGAAAGAGCTGTCCCCACCGCTGATTCGCTCCAGCCTGGAGGGCACGATCATGGCTATGGTCGACGAGTTTCGGACCGACATCGAGATCAGCGTCCATGTCTCCGGGGCCGGTGACACGACGCCCGAGATGTGGAGACGAGGGCTACCCGAAGCCCTTCGTCTGACGATCTACCGGGTGGCGGAAGAGGCGATGAACAACGTGCTGAAGCACTCGATGGCGACCACGTTCGATATCGAGCTGGATAGTCCGGCGAACGAGACCGTCGTGCTTCGAATTCGGGACAACGGCCTGGGCTTCAGCGTGCCGAACACCAGCCTCGGCTTCGGCATTCACACGATGCGCGACTACTGCATCGCCGCCGGCGGCAGCCTCCAGATCAGCAGCGAGGTCGGCCGCGGGACCACAGTCACCGTCTCTTTCAACCAGGTTGCCGAATAGCCGAAAGGCAGGCCGACCCGAGTCCGGCCCGGTCGGAGTACACGTTCGGCGCCAGGCACTCCAGGCTTCCAGGGGTACGGCTGCTCCAGGACGACTTCGCCACTTCGGTGGCAGAGTCGACAGCCGCGTCGTTGCGGTCTCTGTATTCGCGGGCCGTGCTACACGCGCGGCATGCAACGCTGGCCTTCACTACTGCCGCTGAGCCCCCGAGCTCATTACGTCACGATGGGTCAGATCCGTCGATGTCGAATTCATTGATGCCTCGGTTGGCGTGTGTTAGAATCTGTCCAAATTTAAAAAGCGACGGAATCAAAAAGAAGAGAAGAGTGGTCTTACAGAAGAGCGAAAAAGAGTCAATAGTCCAAGAGCATAAGGTGCACGAGAGCGACACGGGCTCAACCGAAGTCCAGGTCGCATTGCTGACGTCCCGCATCAATGGATTGACCCAGCACCTGAGAGTCCACAAGCATGATGAAGCGACGCGTCGGGGTCTGCTAGGGCTGGTCGGGAAGCGCACACGCCTCCTCCAGTACCTGAACCGACAGAACGTGGGCCGCTATCGGTCGCTCATTGCCAAGCTTGGTCTCAGGAGATAGTCCCGAACCTTCGGGACTTTTTTCTTATTTGTGGTTCCCCGCAGGAGGTAATACCGGATAGCTATGTCTTCTTTTGAACGCCGCGTGGGCGAAAACACGTTAAGCATGGAGACCGGCCGGCTTGCACAGCAGGCCAACGGATCAGTGGTGATCCGCTACGGCGACTCGATGGCACTTGTCACGGCGACCATGAGCTCCCCCAGGGAAGGGATTGACTTCTTCCCGCTCACCATCGACTTCGAAGAACGGATGTACGCCAGGGGGAAGATTCCCGGCAGCTTCTTCCGAAGAGAGGGCCGCCCCAGCACGGAGGCCATTCTCACCGACAGGCTGACCGACAGGCCACTGCGACCCCTGTTCCCCAAGGGCTTTCGCAACGAGGTCCAGGTCATCATCACGGCGTTCTCGGCCGACCAGGAGAACCCGCTGGACCTGATGACGATCATCGGGGCATCGACAGCCCTTGGGATCTCAGACATCCCATTCAGCGGCCCGGTCGGGGCCACCAGGATCGGGTACGTCGACGGCGAGCTCGTCATCAACCCCACCTACCAACAGCTCGACGTCAGCGAACTCGATCTGGTGGTGGCGGGGACCAGGGCCGGCGTGATGATGATGGAGGCCGGCGCCAATGAGCTGTCAGACGACCAGATACTGGACGCCATCAAGCTCGCCCAGGACACCAACCTGGAGGTGATCGACCTTCAGGATGAGATCATCCGGGCCGTGGGCGTCCCCAAGATAGGATACGAGGCGGCGTCGCTTCCCGAAGGGATCGAGTCGCGGGTCGAAGGGATGGTCAGCGGCCGTCTGACAGAGGCGCTGGCTGCCCGCAAGAGCAAGGCCGCGCAGGCCGAGATAATCTCGGCGCTGAAGGCCGAGGTTGTAGACGGCCTGAAGAACGAGTTCGAGGCCAAGGACGCGTCGGATGCCTTCGAGGAGCTCGTCGAGAAGGAGTTCAGGACGCGCATCCTCGAGCATGGAGCGCGGCCCGACGGCAGAGGCCTGAAAGACATTCGGCCTCTCTCGGCGGAAGTCGGCATCCTGCCCAGGGCCCACGGCACCGGGCTGTTCGAGCGCGGAGAGACTCAGGCGCTGGGGGTAGTGACCCTCGGGGGACCCGGAGACGCGCAGAGGCTCGACAACCTGAGCCCCAACGAGACCAAGCGGTTCATGTTCCACTACAACTTCCCACCCTACAGCACCGGCGAGACCCGTTTCATAGGCTCTCCCAAGAGGCGTGACATCGGCCACGGCGCCCTGGCCGAGCGCGCCATCACGCCCGTCCTGCCCGGTCCGGACGACTTCCCTTACACAGTGAGGCTGGTGTCCGAGGTGTTGAGCTCCAACGGCAGCACCTCTATGGCCAGTACCTGCGCCGGCATTCTGGCACTGATGGACGCCGGAGTGCCGATCAAGGCACCTGTCGCCGGCATTTCCATAGGCCTGATAACCGGAGATGACGGGCAGTTCGCCACTTTGACCGACATTCAGGGCATGGAAGACCACTTCGGCGACATGGACCTTAAGGTCGCCGGGACCGCCGAGGGCATCACGGCCATTCAGCTCGACATCAAGGTCGGCCACATCGGGTTCGACATCATCGAGGCCGGGCTGGCACAGGCCAAAGAAGCCAGGCTGACCATCCTTGACGCTATGCGACAGGCCATCGACGGTCCACGCGAGGATATGAGTCCTTTCGCGCCGAGAATGACGAAGATAACCATACCGGTCGACAAGATCGGCGCGCTGATAGGCCCGGGCGGTAAGACCATCCGGGGCATCGTCGAAGAGACGAAAGCCACCGTGGACGTCCAGGACGACGGCACCGTGGTCGTAGGCTCCGCCGACGGCGAGGCGGCTAGGCGGGCGATAGAGATCATCGAGAGGCTCACCAAAGTGGTGAAGATCGGCGAGATCTACACCGGCAAGGTCGTCCGGATCATGAACTTCGGCGCCTTCGTCGAGTTGGTGCCCGGTACGGACGGGATGGTCCACATCAGTGAGCTGGCCGACTATCGCGTAGCGACAGTCGAAGACGTCGTGAAGCTGGGGGAAGAGATCAAAGTAGTCGTGAAGGACATCGATCCCTCGGGCAAGGTGTCGCTTTCGCGACGTATGCTCCTGCAGGGAGAAGACGGCCAGGCGGGCGGCGGTGAGCAGCGGCGCGAGCAAGGCGGCCCGGACAGAGGTCGCCCGGGCGGAGACGGCGGCTACCGGCCCCGTGATGACCGGAGTCGAAACGACGACCGGCGCTCCGGGGATGGCGGGCCACCTTCCGGCAGCGGCTGGCGTGGCGAACGCCGTGGTGATGGCGGGCCCGCGGGTGGCCCGAGACAGGACCGGCCCCCGCGCTAGCGGGCACACCAGAATAAGCCGGTTCGACCCCTACACGGGAACCTACCGCAGAGCTCGCAGGTAGCGCAGAGAGAAGAATCTCGAACCGCTCGGTGAGCTCTGCGGTTAGCTTTTCAGACGCCTGGAGCAGGAAGATGGCTTCGATCAACGTAGTGGTAAGCGGCGCCAAAGGCAGGATGGGGCAAGAGGTGCTCGCCGCGCTCTGCCGGGAGCCTGAAATGACGCCTGTAGCCGGGGCTGACTTACTCGGCGGCGACCTGCTGCCACTGCCGGACGGCTCGGGGTCCATACTCATATCCTCCAACCTGGGCGAAGTCCTGGACGGCGCCGACGTCGTGGTGGACTTCACCAACGCGGAAGGTGCTCTTTCCGCAATCCGAACGGCCGCGCCACGCAAGGTGAACGTGGTCGTGGGCTCTACCGGGATATCCCAGGAGGGGTATGCCGAAGCGGCGGCTCTGGCCGGGGAGCACGGGACCGGCATCATCATCGCGCCCAACTTCGCCCTGGGCGCCGTCGTCATGATCCACCTGGCGAAACAGGCCGCCCGGTTCTTCGACTACGCGGACCTGACCGAGATGCACCACGAGGCCAAGATCGACGCGCCGTCGGGCACCGCGATCGCCATCGCGGCGGCGGCGGTCGAAGGCAAAGGCGGCCGCTTTGTCGCACCGGCCGCTGAGAAGGAGATTATCGCCGGAACGCGGGGAGGGACCTCGTCGGGCGTCACCATCCACAGCGCTCGCATGCCGGGGCGCGTGGCCCACCACGAGATGGTCTTCGGCGCCCTCGGACAGACGCTGACCATCCGCCACGACTCCGTCAACCGCGAGAGCTTCATGCCCGGCGTGATGATGGCCGTGCGGGCGGTAGGCAACCGGCCCGGGCTGACGGTCGGGCTGGACAAGATCCTCGGCATTTAGGCCCATTGTCGACTATCGGCGGTACCGGCCTGCTATAGGAGCGACCGCCTGCCTCCTTCCTCACGTTGCCCCACAGAGACCCCACATGGAGGGTCTAGGAGCGGGTCTCCAAGTCAACTCGGAGGTCACTTCTGTGCCTGCCTTCAGAGCTCCAATCGAGACTGAACGCCTTATCCTACGGCATCTTGAGATGGACGACGTGGAAGACATCCACAGGATCATCGTCTGACGTTGGCAGAGAGGCGTGAGAGGACGACATATCATGGCATTCAGTCGAGGCTCGACCCGGGATTCGGCTACAGGGCGGTCATTCTGAAGTCCGACGGTCGCTTCATCGGACGGTGCGGGCTATCGTCGTATCTGGTGCACTTCATCCAGATCGAGCCGGGCCGCTACCTCGACGACCCATACATGTCTTTAGAAGTCGAGCTCGGATACGACTTGGACAGCGCTCACTGGGGCAAGGGCTACGCCACCTATGCCGCGAGGGCGATGATCGATCATGGGTTCAGCGAGCTGAGGCTCAAGCGGATAATCACCATAACCGGCGACGACAACGCTCGATCTATCGCGGTGATGAAAAAGGCGGGCATGAAAATCCTGCCGAACGTGCACCCCGATTGGTCTGGTGAAGTGGTCGGCATCCTGGAGAACGATCGCTTCTAACGTAGGCCACCGGCCTTGAGATGCTTGGCTGCTGTGGAATCGGGTTCGTGAATCTGGAATTGGGTTCCTAAAAGGGTTATCATCGTAGCCTACACGGTGTGCCTTGAGGAAGTCGGTGGCCGGACCTAGATTAGCCATAGTCGGAGCGACCGGCGCAGTCGGTCATGAGCTACTTCGGGTGCTCGCGCAGCGAGATTTTCCCGCCGGAGCCGTTCGCGTTTGCGCGTCGGAACGCTCCTGGGGCAAGAGTCTGCCGTTCAATGGCAGCGAGCTGACCGTCGAGGAGGCGACGCCCCGAGTGCTCGCCGAATCGGATATCGTGTTCATCGCCGCCGGCAGCGGAACGAGCCGCGCACTGGCGCCACAGGCCGTCGAAAACGGCGCCGTGGTCATCGACAAAAGCTCGGTGTTTCGTATGGACCCGGACGTGCCTCTGGTCATCCCGGAGATCAACGGCGACGACCTGACATGGCACCTGGGCATCGTCTCCAGCCCCAACTGCTCGACGACCCCGCTTGCGATGGTGTTGAAGCCTCTCATGGCCATCAGCGCCGTGGAACGGGTAATCGTGGACACCTATCAGTCCGTCTCGGGTGCCGGAGCGGAGGCGGTGCGGGAGCTGCGCCTCCAGTCGGCCGAGCTGCTGGACGGCGGAGCAGCCGAGGCCCGAAAGCTCCCCCACCAGATCGCCTTCAACGTTCTTCCACAGGTCGAGACCTTCCTGGAGGACGGATACACGACGGAAGAGACGAAGTTGGTCAACGAGACCAGAAAGATACTCCACGAGCCGGACCTTGCACTGTCGGCTACATGCGTCAGGGTGCCGGTGACCGTGGGACACAGCGAGGCGGTCCACATCGAGTTCCGGCACGCAGTCACCGTGGAGCAGGCACGCGAGGCCCTGTCACAGGCGCCCGGAGTCCGGGTGCTGGACGACCCGGCGGCTGGCGTCTACCCGATGCCCATCCACGCCGAGGGAGAGGACGACGTGCTCGTCGGACGCGTTCGCCGTGACGTCTCCCACCCGAGGGGGCTGGCGCTCTGGCTGTCCAGCGACAACCTGCGCAAGGGCGCGGCGCTGAACTCGGTCCAGATCGCCGAGGAGCTGGTCCGCAGAGGGCTGCTGACGTTTGAGAGGCATCCCGAGGGGGCGAAGGCGCGAGCATAGCGTCCATCCATGTCGTCCCGCAGTCGACGTGACGACGGGGAGGCAACCAACCCCGGCACCGAGAAGGAGGCACCAGCCATGGCTGAGATAGGCAGGCTTCTCACGGCGATGATCACACCCTTCGACGAGCAGGGCGAGATCGACTACGCCCAGGTCCGCAAGCTCGCCAGGGCTATTGTCGACTCCGGCAGCGACGGGTTGGTGATCGGGGGCACGACCGGCGAGTCTCCCTCGATGTCCGACGAGGAGAAGATACGTCTCTTCGCCGAGGTCAAGGAGGAGGTCGGGGAACGGGCGGCGGTGATCGCCGGCACGACAGACAACAACCACCGCAAGTCGGTGACCCTCTCGCGGGAAGCGGAGAAGGTGGGTGTCGACGGCCTGCTGCTGACGGTCCCAGCCTACAACAAGCCCCAGCAAGAGGGACTGTTTCAGCACTTCAAGACCATCGCCGAAGCAGTCGACATTCCGGGAATCCTCTACAACGTCCCATCGCGCACCTCCCTGAACATGACCGCCGAGACCACCCTGCGCCTGGCGGAGATCGACAACATCGTCGGGGTCAAGGAGGCGTCCAGCGACCTGGTCCAGATCACCCAGATCATCGACGCGGCGCCCTCAGGGTTCAACCTCTGGTCGGGCAACGACGACGAGACGTTCCCGATCATGTGTGTCGGCGGCTACGGGATCGTGAGCGTGGCCGCCAACATCATCGGCAACCAGATCAAGGCGATGATGGGCATGGTCCTGGAGGGCGGCGTCGAGAGTGCAGCCAGAGAGCACAGGCGCATGCTGCCCATCTTCAAGGCGCTGTTCTGGGTCACCAACCCGGTCCCCATCAAGCACGCGGTCAACAGGGCCGGCCTCGACGCAGGGCAGCCCAGGCTGCCGATGGCCGAGGCGGACGACGCCTTCAAGGCGAAGTTCGACCCGGTCATGGACCGGTACGAGATCAACCTGCCCGTCTAGGCAAACGCGGCCCTCTCGCTCGCGGTCCGAGGAGTGCCCGCCCTGAGCGTTTCATGCCTGATGCCCTCCCCACTCCGGCGTGGCCGAGTCTATTCCAGCCGTCAGCCACCCTGGCCGCGCCGGACCGAGACCCGTTCCGACCTGACGCTCAACCCTGTTGGCGTCCTGTGAACTTTTGCACAACTTCTAGATTACGGATATCATTAGGGTACTCTGGTTCACCTTACCCGCACCTCTGTTTACGGTTTGAAAAAAAGCGAGACATGATACGATTATTCTTTGTCATAGCGGCTGCGCTCATCGCGTCAATGATCGTCTCAGCGGGGCCGGCACGGGCGCAGGCCGGATGGGAGTCGCTGGGGCCGCGCAGCGGCTTCGTCTGGGACATGGCCATTTCGCCGGCCTTCGTGCAGGATGGCACCGTCTTCGCGGGCATTTCCGGGGGAGTCCTCAAATCAACGGACCGTGGCGACTCCTGGAACAGGTCAAACAAAGGTTTGACCAGCCGGTTCGTGCCGGCCATCGTGGTCTCGCCCGGGTACGCGTCAGACGAGACGTTGTTCGCAGGAACGACCGGCGACGGCGTCTTCCGCTCCCTCGACGGCGGGATTTCCTGGGTGCAGAACCCCGACAAGGTGCTCATGCAATCGGCCGTCGAGGCCCTGGCGATCTCGCCGGACTTCGAGAACAGCCCGGTCATCTTCGCCGGGACCTTCGGAGAAGGCATGTTCCGGTCAAGAGACGGCGGGGACTCATGGACGCAGACGAACACCGGCCTGACCGACGACCGCGTGGTGGCCCTGAGCGTCTCGCCGAACTTCGCAACCGACTCAACCGTCCTGGCGGGGACGTGGGGCGGCCAGCTATTTCGCTCCGACGACGCTGGCGACACCTGGCGCGATGTCGACCTGGGAAACCCTCTCACCAACATCCTCTCAGTCGCATTCTCCCCCGCCTACGCCACTGACACGACCGTGTATCTCGGCACCGTCGGCGGCAGCATCCTGCGGACCACCGACGACGGGGTCTCGTGGCGGCGCTTGGACCCCGACCCGAGCCGGCCGAACACAAGGGCGCTGGCCATTTCGTCGTCCTTCGCAACGGACCGCACCCTGTTCGCAGGCGTATCCGGAAGCATATTCAGATCGGCCGACGGCGGCGAGACCTGGCAGCAGGTCGACGAGGGGCGTAAGGCAGTTCACGACCCGGTCCGTGCTCTCGTCATGTCGCCCAGTTTCGCAACCGATCCCACCGTGTTCGCCGGCATCGGCGTGGGAGGAATCTTCAGGTCGCTAGACAGCGGCTTCAGGTGGCTTCAAGCCACACAGGGCACCGATACCTTCGTCCGTGCTCTGAGGCTGTCGCCGGGGTTCGCCGAAGACAGGACCCTCTTCGCCAGTACGACAGGGGGTGGCGTCCTTCGGTCCCGCGACGGTGGGACGTCCTGGGAGCAGGTGAATCGCGGGCTGCCCCACGTCACCGTCTACAGCTTAGCGCTGTCACCCAGCTTCGTCGACGAACCCATCATGTTCGCCGCCACCTCGGAGGGCATCTTTCGCTCCGATGACGGCGCCGAGTCATGGAGGAAGGTATCCACCGGCCTCACCGCGAACATCGTAAACGTGGTCGAGCTGTCTCCCGCATTTTCGACGGACTCGACCCTGTTCGCCGGAACCATCGGTAACGGACTCTTCAAGTCCACCGACGGCGGCGAGACCTGGCGGAAGGTCCGGGACGCGGGCCTGACCAGCGAGTTCGTCTGGTCCCTGGCGATATCGCCTGGCTTCGCCAACGACCGGACTATTTTTGCGGGCACCGTGGCCGACGGCGTCTTCAGGTCCACCGACGAAGGCGAGACATGGGAGCACGCCAGTCCCACGGTGAGGGTTATCCCCGCCGCCATCGGCAGGGATAACCAGACCGCCCTCATGATGATGTCGCCCAACTTCGTCGAAGACGGGATCATCTTCGCCGGTACGACTCAGGACGGTGTGATCAGGTCCACTGACGGCGGCGACACCTGGATCCAGAAGACCAAGGGGCTTGCAGATCCGGTCGTGATCGCCGTGGCCATCTCGCCGAACTTCGCTCAAGACTCGACCGTGTTCGTCGGTACCGAAGGCGGCGGCGTCTTCCGCTCCGTCGACGGCGGCGACACCTGGGAGCAGGTCAACCTGGGGCTGACGGTAACCTTCGTCCTGGCCGTGGCGCTGTCTCCCGCCTTCGAGGCGGACCAGACCATCTACGCGGGCACATGGGGAGGCGGTGTCTTCAAGGGCAGCAACCTGGAGCTCGGCAAGGTCAGCCGGACGCCGACACCCGCCCCGCTGTCGCCCCGGACCCGTGCGATTATGGGCTGGAGCATAATCGCCACCATGATCGCATTGGTGACGTCTGCTGTCCTGCTTCGCCGGTGGTGGACCAGCCGCCCCGACGCCCGCGGCCGCCGCCGGATGGGCACCTGGCCGCCACCGCCCTGGTAGGTCAGACGGTGCTGAACGGGCGGACGACCGTAGTCTGGTGGCGGTGGGGACCGGTGGAGATGATGTCGATGGGGATGCCGACAAGCTCCTGAAGCCGAGTCATGTAGGCCAGGGCCTCCGAAGGCAAATCCGCCAGCGTGTTTACGCCGGCCGTCGGTTTGTACCAACCGCGGTGCTCTTCATAGATTGGCGTACAGCGCTCGAGGGCCGCCGCGCTGCCGGGGAAGTCGTGGACTATCTCCCCGTCCAGCTCGTAGGCGGCGCAGATCATGATCGTGTCCATGCCGTCCAGCACGTCCAGCCGGGTCAGAAGCATCGCGTTGTAGCCGTTCATCCTCGTGCTGTACCGAGCCGCTACGGCGTCGAACCACCCTACCCTGCGCGGCCTGCCCGTCGTGGTGCCGAACTCATGAGCCCGTTCGCGAATCTCTTCGCCGACTTCGTCGAGCAGCTCGGTGACGAACGGCCCGCCGCCGACCCGGGTGCTGTAGGCTTTGAAGACGCCGAGAATGTGGTCTATGTGGCGGGGCAGAAGCCCCAGGCCGGTCTGCGCTCCGCCGATGGTGGGATGTGACGAAGTGACGTAGGGGTAGGTCCCGTGGTCCAGGTCCAGCAGCGCGCCCTGTGCCCCTTCGAGGATGACCCTGTCGCCTGCTTCGACGGCGTTGTACACGATGTGCTCGACGGGACCGATGAACGGGACAAAATTCTCCGACCAGGCACGGCACCTGTCGAACACGTCGTCGATGGACAGAGGGGTGCCGCCATAGACCTTCTCGATCACCGCGTTTGCGTGGTCCATGACGGCCTCCAGCCTCGGCCGCAGAGACTCGATGTCCAGCAGGTCCGCGGCGCGGATGCCGACCCGGGCGGCCTTGTCGGTGTACGCGGGGCCGATCCCGCGGCCCGTCGTACCGATAGCCTGGCTGCCAAGCGCCTTCTCGGCCAGTTCGTCCAGGACCACGTGGTACGGCATCACAAGGTGTGAGCGCTCGCTCACGATGAGCCGGTCAGTCAGGTCCACGCCTCGCCGACTCAGGTCGCTGACCTCGTCGAGGAAGGCGTCGGGATCGACGACCACGCCGTTACCGATTACACCGATCACGTCGGGCCAGAAGATCCCGGCCGGCACAAGGTGCAGCTTGAACTCGCCCATCGGGTTGATGACCGTGTGGCCGGCGTTGTTACCGCCTGAGAACCTGGCGACTATGTTGGCGTCGGAGGAGAGGTAGTCGACGATCTTGCCCTTGCCCTCGTCGCCCCACTGCCCGCCTAGAACGGCTCGGACCGTCATGGGTCACCACCTTGTATCTTCGCTATTTCGGGCCCAGATGTCGTTGACGCTGGCCGAACGCCACCCCGGACTTGTTGAGTAAGGAGAAACGAGGCCCGTTAGAGACCAGAGTAGCCAGTCGCATCCGCTACCAGCCTGCGCTTTTCGGAGGCCCGACCGCCTGTGAAATGCCGTAGGCATTATACTAGAACGACCTCCGATTTGAAAGCCGGGAACGGCCTGCGTTCGACAGGACGTGTGGTAAGATTTGTCCCGTGCGTTGAGGGATAATTGGAGGGCTTTTCCATTGACGACTAAGAGAATCGGTTTCTCGCTTGTGCCCGGTGCCAAGGCGCTATTCACGAGCGAGTTCGTTGCGTACCTGACGGCGCTTCACGACAGGTTCACTTCGCGGGTGTTGGCCCTGCGCGAGAAGCGGGCCCAGGTCTTGGACCAGGCCCTCAACGAGCGTGTCCCGCCGTCCCACCTGCCCACCTCAGAGGCCAACACAGGCGACTGGCGGGTGCCGCCAGTTCCGCCGGAGCTCACCGCTCCGGGGATCGAGATAACCGGCCCAGCCTCCATCACCGGCATGTTCATCAACGCTCTGAACCCGGGTCCCGGCGGCAGCCGGGCCGCGGGAGATCTGGACGACGACGAGGACGCCAGCGGACACCGGTTCGTCGACACGGTGACGGCCGCACACAACCGCCTCGCGGCCGTCGAGCGCACCCTGACCTACACCAACCCCGACACGGGCAAGCGCTACAACATTCAGGATGGCGACCTGCCGTTCTTCATGCACCGGGAAAAAGGGCTGCACCTAGACGAGCCTGAGGTAACCATAGACGGAGCTCCCGTGCCCGCCGCGATCCTCGGCACGGCGCTAACCCTGTTCCACGCCGGGCGAGCCCAGATTGAGCGCGGCCAGGGCGTTTTCTTCTATCTGCCCAAAATGGAGTCCGCCGAGGAGGCGGGTTTCTGGCGCGAGTTCTTCGACTTCTCAGCGGAGCATCTGCGGCTGCCCGAGGACGCGATCATAAGGGGAATACCGCTGGTCGAGTCGCTACCCGC
>Ga0310125_10000431_pt1 | contig 19526 bp, 21 predicted proteins | sample CB11b_Tmax_Bot8__FD_203508 | JGI IMG/M metagenome (GOLD analysis project Ga0310125, IMG submission 203508) | Marine microbial communities from Western Arctic Ocean, Canada - CB11b_Tmax_Bot8 | ecosystem: Environmental > Aquatic > Marine > Oceanic | place: Canada: Western Arctic Ocean | collected... | reverse complement strand
CAAGGGGGCGCGGACCGACGAGGGCAAGATCCGGGCCGCCGCGGTGGCTCACGGAGTGCCCTGCGTGACCACCCTGCCGGGTTGCCTGGCCGTGGTCAGGGCGCTGGAGGCGATGGTCGAGAGTCCGTTGCCGAAGGTCCGGGCGCTGCAGGACTGGATGCTGGACGTTGCCGCACAGGCATCGGGAAGCAAGTGACAGGTTCTGACAACGGAACGAGGCACAGAGATGAAATCACAAGTCGTTGCTGTTGCACTGGGGCTGTTGGCACTTGGCCTTGCGGGCTGCAACTCGCCGATCAACATGTCGTCACCACCATCGCCTGCGGTTGAGGTCGTCGAAGGTTTCTTCCTTGTCGAGTACATGGTCCAGACCTCAGACACCGTGTCGGAGGGAAGTTCGCTGAGTGCTACGCGGATCACGTTTCATCCGAACTACATTCGCGTCGAGGTTGAGTCGATGGGCAGAGGCAGGATCTTCGCGGTGGATCGATTGAGAGAATTCGAGTGGACTCCGATGGCGGCCGTAGGAGTCAAACACCTCAAGAGATCCATCGAGACTTTTAAGAAGGCCTCGGAGTCGAGCTCCGAGTCGCCGGAGGACTAGCTGCCGGGACGTTGCAGCCGGAGTGCCTGGCAGAGACGGTCCACCCGTTCCTGGTCGCCGTCGACACCGGCGTGCTCGACCAGCGGAATCGCTCGCCTGAGGGCCAAGTTGCGGATCTCGTCGACCTGGGCCTGAAGCTCGTCGGATCCGTCAGGGTCAGGAGCGTGTATCACGAGCGCCGCTCCCAGCTCCTGCAACTGATCGACCAGTTGGGCCAGCGTGGCGGCGAAGTCCGAATCGTCCGATGCCGCGGCCGGACCGATCACCAGGTTGACGACGTCGGGATGGAATCGAGCCAGTTGCCACTCGAGGTTTTCGAGCACCGTTTCGATGGGTGAACCGGGCACCAGCGTGTTGACGACCACGTCCAGGGGTCGGCGATAGGTGGTACGGAGTTCGGTGGCGAATTGATCGGGAAACGCCGTTTCGGCCGGTCCGTCGCCACAGAAGACCCAGGTGGCCGGACGCGGACCGGCGACCAGTTCTCCAATCCGCTCCAGCGGAAGCGACCCCTGCGGCTCGTGTTCACCGGGGCGTGGCTTTTCGAGCACCACGCCGATGTCGGGGGAGGGATCGGGCTCGAGTTGAACGGCGGGCGTGCTGGCGAGCAGTTCAGGCACCGCCGATCCGACCGACTCGGTGGTCTGGACACTCGAGTGGTCCTTGGCGCTGGACGTGGGATCGGGCGTGTCCGGTTCGAGCTGCGAGGCATCTCGGGCCGCCTTCGCCAATCTCCGGGCTCGCCGTTCTTCCCGTTCGGCTGCGGTGCGGATGAGCAGCATACGTCGGCGCGACCGCGAATTGTCAGCCAGTGGGAAGGAGGAACGAGGTGGCATGCCGACGAGTGTCCTGGTTGCGCGGGCGTTTCAACGGGTGGGCCCGGCGATGAAGTGGGGCAGGATTGCTGCTCATTAGCATAGCCCGCAAACAGGTGTCGGTGCAGTGGTTGAACCAACGAAAGAGGATCGAGAATGCCGATAAGAAGCGAATGAGCCCGGTGTGGGCGCGGGATGGGCCTGCAGGGGGCACCCCGCGTCACCGAAGCCGGGCGATCTTGGAATGGGAGAGAGTGCGATGGCGATGCAGTTTGCCGGTGCACGCTGGTTGGACGAACGCAGGCGACGGCGGTTGGCCGTTGACCAGGGAGCAGATGAAATGACCGATGAGACGCAAGCTGCCGAAGCTGAAGGGGCTTCGCAGAAGAAACCGGCCAGGCCGGCGACTCTGAGCATCCGTTCGATCGTGCCCCGGTCCGGCTGGGCTGTGCTGGCCTGGTCGCTGCTGCTGCTGGGAGCCTGCGACGCGGTGATCGCCGCGGCGTGGTTCCAGCAGAGCATCCCCGAACAGTTCCAGGCCTCCTATGCCCTGATCTTCGGTCTCGGCTCCGCCACGGCCGCCACCTGGATGGCCGGCGGACTGCTGGTCGTCGCGGCACAGATGGCGTTGGTGATCGGATGGGTTCGAGGTCACTGCCTGACCGACTTCGACGGACACTACCGGGCCTGGACGCGGGTCGCGATCAGCTGGCTGGTGATTGCCTGCGTGGTCGGCACCGGAGCCCACCAGCCGATGTCGCAGATGCTCGTGGCGCAGTTCGGCTTCGAAACGCTCTGGCAGCGCGAGATTCTCGCGTGGCTGCTGCCGCTGGGTGCCCTGGTCGCCAGCGTGGCATGGGTGATGGATGGCGAGTTGAAGACCAGCCGCACGGCGCGGATGCTGATGTGGATCTCGGTCTCGACAGCCGTGGCCGGGCTGGCACTGGTCCTGGAACCGACCCTGATCGACGCCGGGCTGCTCGAGCGGATGCCTCAGCTGGTCACCTTCCTCAAGCTCGCCGCAATGGTCTCGGCTCCCGGACTGCTGGTCGTCTCGATGGGCGTCTTCCTCAGACACGTCGTCCACGTCTCACCTGAACCGGCTGTGCGTCGCAAGTGGCGGCGGAAGACGAAGAAGAAACGGGCCAGGTCGAGCGACGATGTCGAGTCGGACGAGGTGAGCGACGAGTTGGCCGGCGAGGCGGCTGTTGAGGAGACTGATGAGGAGGCTGGGTACGAGCAGGAGCAGGTCGAGGAGGAGGAGTACACCGAGGAGTATGCCCAGGAGGAGCAGGAGTCAGAGGAGGACGGCTATGCGTACTCGGAATACGACGACACGACCCAAGGCTCGTACGGCGATGACGAATCGCATTACCGGATCGACGAGGCTGAAGCGGCGACCGAATACAGCGGTGCGTTTCCGGACCCGGAGGCTCTGAAGGGTCTGAGCAAGCGTGAGCGGCGGCGATTGCGCAAGCAGTGGCGCGAGCAGCAACGGCAGGCCGACGGCTAGTCGCCTAGAGGATGAACCGGCTGAGGTCTTCGTCGCGGGTCACTTCTTCGAGTGCCTCGCGGACGTAGTCCCCGTCGATTTTCAGGGCACCCTGTCCCTGTTCGGGAGCGTCGAAGCTGGCCGTCTCGAGCAGTCTCTCGAGGATCGTGTGCAGTCGCCTGGCGCCGATGTTCTGGGTCGACTGGTTGACTTGGAAGGCGAAATCGGCGATCGCTTCGATCCCGTTCTTGGTGAACTTCAGCTTGACCCCGTCGGAGGCCAGCAGAGCCTCGTACTGCCGTGTGAGGCTACTGGAGGGTTCGGTGAGGATCCTCACAAAGTCGTCGCGGGTCAGGTCGTTGAGTTCGACTCGGATCGGGAAGCGGCCCTGCAGTTCGGGCATCAGGTCACTGGGCCGCGAGCGGTGAAAGGCCCCGGCGGCTATGAACAGGATGTGCTCGGTATTGATCGACCCGTTGCGGGTCTGCACCGTGGTGCCTTCGATGATCGGCAGCAGGTCGCGTTGGACTCCCTGCCGGCTGACATCGGCGCCCCCCTTGCCCGACTCCTCGGGACCACAGATCTTGTCCATTTCGTCGAGGAAGACGATGCCGCTGTCGGAGGCGAGCCGGACGGCTTCTTCGGAGACGGCATCGTCGTCGAGCAGCCCTTCGACCTCCTGTTCGATCAGCACCTTGCGGGCATCCGAGACGGGCAACTCGCGATCGTTGCCCTGTCGGGGCATGAATCGTTCGAGCATGTTCTGGACATCGAGGTCGACCTGTTCGAGTCCCATGGTCGAGAAGACCTGGACCGGCGAGGCGGTTTTTTCGACGTGAACATCGACGACGCTGTCTTCGAGTTCACCGGCCGCGAGCATCTTGCGGAATTTTTCACGAGTCCGCTCGTGCCGCTCCAACGCCTCGGCCGCCTCCTCGGGATCGTCCTCGGAACCCCACTCGGTGGGCGGCACCAGCAGGTCGAGCAGCCGTTCCTCGGCCCGAGCCGCCGCGTCCTCCTGGACCTCGGCCTGCTTCTGCTCGCGGACCATGTGGATCGCCGAGTCGACCAGGTCGCGGATCATGCTCTCGACATCACGACCGTAGTACCCCACCTCGGTGTACTTGGACGCTTCGACCTTCACGAACGGGGCTCCTGTCAATTGAGCCAATCGCCGGGTGATCTCGGTCTTGCCCACCCCGGTGGGCCCGATCATCAGGATGTTCTTGGGCGTGACGTCCCGGCGGAGGTCATCGGGCAGCTGCTTCCAGCGCCAGCGGTTCCGCAAGGCGATCGCCACCGATCGCTTGGCCGCGTCCTGGCCGATGATGTGCCGATCGAGCTCGGCCACGATCTGCCTGGGAGTCAGCTCTGACATGCCAACTCCTCCACCACCACCTGGTCGTTGGTGTAGATGTCGATCCCCGAGGCGATTATGAGTGCCGAGCGGACGATGTCGGCCGATTTCATCTTGGTATGATCCACCAGGGCGCGGGCGGCGGCCACGGCGTACTGGCCGCCGGAGCCGATGCCGAGGATGCCATCGGAGGGTTGTACGACGTCACCGTTGCCGGTGACCAGCAGGCTGTCGGACTCGCCGACCACGATCATCATCGCCTCGAGTCGTCGCAGCACACGGTCGGTTCGCCAGTCCCGAGCCAACTCGGTGGCGGCTCGAGGGATGTTGCCCGGGAAATCCTTCATCCTGGATTCGAAGCGTTCGAGTAACGCGAAGGCGTCGGCGGTGCTGCCGGCGAACCCGACCAGGACCTTGCCATCGAGCAGCTTGCGGATCTTGGTCGTGTCGGCCTTGAGCACCGTGTCGCCGTGAGTGACCTGGCCGTCGCCGCCGATCGCCACACTGTCGCCACGGCGGACCGCCAGGATGGTGGTCGAGTGAGACTTGGGCATGGGGGGCGAGGGAGTTGAGAGGAGAAAAATGAGAGGAGAAAAATGAGAGGAGAGGAGCGGAGGAGAGTCGCTGCTTCAACCGTAGCAGTCGGCCATGGGGGGGACAAGCAGCGGTCTGGGACGAGGGAAAGATGTTGTCGGGTTGGCAACGGTGGCCGTAGAATTGCGGCCAGAGGTCACGAGAACGGGTGAAGGAGAAAGCTGATGAGCGGCATGACACGCAGGGTGGCACTGGCGGGCATGGTGGGGGGAGTCGGAGGGCTGGTGGCTTGTGGGGGAGGATTTGATATGGGGCCCGGTGGAGCCGCCTACGGCAGCTTCCTGGGCAAGACGCCTCCGTCGCTGGAAGCCGGCGGCACGTGGCTGAATGCCGATGCCCCCATGACAATTCCCGGGCTGGCCGGCAGCGTGGTGTGGCTGGAATTCAGTTTTCTGCACTGAGGGGGCTGCCAGGCGATGGTGCCCCAACTGGTCAGTTGGCATGAGAAGTGGTCCGATCAGGGCCTGGTGATCATCGAGATCGACAACGGAAGCATCGACACTCTCGATGCGGTCGAAAAGCACGTTGGAGAAGGGCAGATCCCGTTCACCGTGTTGCACGACAAGGGAGGCACCGTCTGCGAGCGGTACTCGGTGATGGCCTACCCGTCGGCCTACCTGCTCGACAAGACGGGAACGGTCATCTGGGAGGGTCACCCGCTGGACCACTCGGCGGCGGCCACGCGGATCGAGGCGGCGTTGTCCTGAGCAGGGAACCGGACCCAGGTCTCTCAGTCGCTGACCACCAGTCCGTCTCGCAGCCTGAGTGTCGCGTCGCCCGGCTCGATGTAGCTCTCGTCGTGAGTCACCACGACGACGGTGGTGCCGAGTTCTTCTCGGAGGTCGCGGAGGTAGCCCATCACCTCGGCACCGGTCCGGTGATCGAGTTCACCGGTCGGTTCATCGGCGAGTACCAGCTTGGGCTGTTTCAGCAGTGCACGGGCGATCGCCACCCGCTGCTGCTCTCCGCCGGAAAGTTCTCCGGGTCGGTGCCGTTGCCGGTCAGCGAGTCCGACGTGCACCAGCAGATCCTCGGCCCGCTGATGCAACTCGCCGCTGACCCCGATCGGCAGAAAGGGAGCCAGTACGTTATCCAGCGCCGTCAGGTTGCCCAGCAGGTTGAAGCTCTGGAAGACAAACCCCACCTCGGTGCGGCGGAACCGGTCCTGCTCCTCTCGAGACAACTCGTTGATCAGGCGTCCGTCGATGGCGATCGAGCCGCCGCTGGGCCGATCGAGTGCTCCCAGCAGGTACAGCAGCGTGCTCTTGCCGCTGCCCGAGGGTCCCAGCACGAACTGGAAACTGCCGCCATCGATGCGTGCGGTGACACCCTGCAGGGCCCGCACGGTCGTCGGACCGATCGTGAACTCCTTGGTCAGATCCTCGATCTCGATCGAGTGAACCGGCGAGGCCTGCGTCATCGGGTCTCCAGCGATCGCTTACCCACGGCGGATGGCCTCCATGGGCGAGAGTCTCATGGCCCAGGTGGCCGGGTAGAGGCCTCCGGCGATCCCCAGTGCCGCGCTGAAGAGCAGGGCAAAGGCCAGCAATTGAGGGCTGGCATAGAGCTGGAGTCGATCGGGCCAGGTCGAGTTGACGAATTCGGTCCCCACCAGCCCCAGCCCGCACCCGATCACTCCCCCGGCCACACCCAGCACGGCACTCTCGCAGGTGATCAGCATCATCACGTCGCGGCGGCTCCAGCCGTTGGCTTTCAGGATCCCGAAATCGATGATCCGCTCGGTGACACTCATCAGCATCGTGTTGATGATCGACAGCACCGCGATCAGCACCCCGATGCTGGTCATCACGCTCAGGAACAGGTTCAGGTCCGAGCTGAACTCGTCGAATCGTTCGGCCCAGTCGTCCGACGTCCGCACTTCGATCGGCTCGGCCTCCGCGTCGACGGTCTCTGATCCCCTCGTCGGAGTCCCTCCGGTGAGCCAGTTCTGGATGGCCAGCAGCAGGTCGATCAGGGGATTCCCGGTGGCCATCGCGCCCGCGATGCTGCCGCCGGATTCGATCTCCCGCCCCCGGAACTTCTCGCGAATCCGCTCGGCCAACTGCTCGTTGTCGATCGTCCCGTCGGGTTCGACATAGAACGCACAGGCGCTGTTGGGTTCGAAACGGGTCAGGCGGCGGACCACGTCGATATCGACGATGATCGAGACATCCAGCATCAACTGTCCGCAGTGGTAGATGCCGACAATCGTGAACTCGTCGCCGTTGATACTCAGCTGGTCTCCGATTCCGACCTCGTTGTCCTCGGCAATCTGACGGCTGATCACCGTGTGGAGCTGGTGTCGGTCGGTCTGATCGAGGAAGCGGCCCTGGACCATTGCGTCGCGGTAGACGTCCGTTTCGAGTTTCTGTCGCTCGGCGATGCTGGTCCCGAACAGGAAACGTGGCGGAGCGATCACGCGTTCGCCCTCGATCAGGTTGACTCGCGACCAGACCTCGGGATTGACCACTCCCACCCCGTCGATCTCGGCAATCTCCTGGGCCCAACTTGCCGGGAGTCGCGAAAACAGGGGCAGCGGTGCGCCGGCCTGCATGATCGCCAGGCCGGGAATCCGGCCGAAAGTGTCGCTGACCATGCGGTCGATGCCCTCGGCCACCGAGAACAGGCCGACCATTCCGGCGATGGCCACCGACAGGCCGGCCAGCGCGAGTAGCGACCTGAGCGGCCGCGAGACGAGATTCTGGATTGCGAATCGCCACATTGTTTCAGCAGAATAGGTCCCGTCCCCCGTTTCTGGAAGTGATGTACAAAGGGGGGGCGGTGACCCGGATCGAAACCCATCGACCGAGAACGGCACAGAACCACTCCCATGACCGACCTCGACTACTACCAGGTGCTGGGTATCTCTCGCTCAGCGTCCTCCGAAGAAATCCACTCGGCCTACAAGTCACTCTCGCTGAAGTTCCATCCCGACAAGAACCCCGACGACGCCCGTGCGGCCGAGCAATTCAAGGAAGTGCAGGAGGCCTTCGGTGCTCTGGGTGACGAGGAGACTCGTGCCCAGTACGACCGCTTCGGCCCGGCCTACAAACAGGCTCGGTCCGCCGGTGCCGGGGCGGGTGGGTTTTCGCCCGGACAGGCGCCCGGCGGGCTCGACTTCTCGAGCCTCTTCGGAAACGGCTTCGAACTCGGTGACCTCTTCGGAGGCGGGAGGCCGACTTCGGGGCAACCGGCTCGAGCCCGACGCGGAGCCGACCTCCGGGCCCAGATCCAGATCCCCTTCCAGGTGGCGGCACGCGGCGGCGGTCACGAGTTGCCGATTCGACCCGATGGTGAGGGAGGTCGGATCGAGAGGATCACGATCAAGATTCCGCCGGGGATCAGTAGCGGCGAGGTGCTCAGGCTCAAGGGACAGGGAGGGACCGTCCCGGGCGGGCCGGCCGGTGACGTGCTGGTGACCGTCGATGTGGCACCTCATCCGTGGTTTCGACGCGACGGCGACAACCTGCTGATCGAAGTGCCGGTGACTCCGGTCGAAGCCGTGCTGGGGGCACGGGTCGAAGTGCCCACCCTCGACGAAGGACCCCTGATGTTGACCATCCCGCCGGGCACCTCGGGAGGCTCGAAACTGAGACTCAAGGGGAAGGGCGTCAAGAACCAGAAGACCGGGACGCCCGGTGACCAGATGGTGATCGTGCAGATCGTCGCATCCGGTGAGCTCTCGGACCAGCAACGAGAGTTGTATCAGCAGCTGGCCGACTCGGACGTCGCGTCGAACGGGTCTCCCCGCGACGGATTGTGGGGTGCATCGTGAACGGGATTGTCATGTGGGCGGCAGCGGGTTCGGCGACGGGGCCGGTTCCCACCGAGTTGGCCAGGGAGGTCAGTTCGGTGGTGGTGGTGGTGGCGATCCTGGTCGTCGTCCTGCTGGGCCTGGCGGCCGTGGCACTGGTGATGATGATGGGCGGACGGTTGAGACGTCGGGTGCAGGACGGACTGCCGCAAGGCGATCCGCCTCCGGATCCGACCTGGCCCTTGCAGGTGCCGGTGGACGAGGAGGAGAATCGAGAAGACGATTGAGAGAGAGAGGGGGGTCGGACTCCCAAGGCACATCATGACCAGTCCCGTACCCAGCCATCGTCTTCCCGCCTGGCGTCGCCTGCGGCACCAGCGCGACTTCGATCGAGTCTACGCCGCGCGCTGCCGGGCCGGCGACGGGCGGTTGCTCGTCTTTGCCGATGTGGGTCTCGAGAGTCGTGGAACGCGATTTGGGCTGAGTGTATCGAAGAAGCACGGCAACGCCGTTTGCCGCGGTCGCCTGAAGAGGTTGCTCAGGGAGGCCTTCCGATTGCAACAGGCCGATCTCCCCCAGGGACTCGACCTGGTGCTGATTCCCCGGCAGGGAGACCTGCCGACGCTCGAGGACTTCAGGGTCAGCCTGCTGAAGCTGGCCGGCCAACTGGCAGACAAGCTGGCAGACAAGCTGGCAGACAAGCTGGCAGACAAGCTGGCCGACAAGCTGGCCGACAAGCTGGCCGACAAGCTGGCCGACAAGCTGGCCGACAAGCTGGCCGACAAGCTGGCCGAGGGGGCAGGGGGAGCTGCGGGGAGCGGTCGATGAGCCGGCTGGTTGGGAACTGGGTTGGAGTTCCCGGCCGGGTGCTGTCGTGGCTGATGATCAGCGTGGTGAGGGTGTACCAGTGGACGTTGAGTCCGATTATCGGCCGCCAATGCCGATTTCAACCCACCTGCAGCCACTACATGATCGGGGCGGTTGAGAAATACGGCCCGATGCGGGGAGCGTGGCGGGGTGTAAAGCGGATCTGCCGCTGTCACCCGTGGCATCCTGGCGGAGAGGATCCGGTGTGACGGGGTTGCGGTGTTGGCCGCTACTCGTCCATCACCTCGGTCTCTTTCGTCGACGCCAGCTGGTTGACCTTTCCCTCGGCTTTCTTGGTCAGTTCCTGGATCTCGTCCTTGGCCAGGTCGCGGTCGTCTTCGGAGAGTTGTTTCTGTTTTTCGCCAGCGTCGGCCTGCTTATTGACATCGCGTCGGACGTTTCGGATTGCCACGCGGGCTTCTTCGGCCAGCTCCTTGACTCTCGAAACCAGCTGACGTCGTCGTTCGGTTGAGAGTGAGGGGACGTTGAGTCGGATCAGTCGTCCGTCGGAGTTGGGTGAGAGTCCCAGTTCGCTGGCCTGGATCGCCTTGACGATGTCGCTGATGACTCCGGGGTCGAACGGCCGGATCACGATTTGTTGCGGCTCGGGGACACTGACGGCGGCGAGTTGTTTGAGAGGTGTGGGAGCCCCATAGGCTTCGACTCTCAGCGAATCGACCAGTGCCGGGGTGGCCCGTCCTGTCCTGAGCCCCTGCAGTTGTCCCTGGTAGACTCCAACCGCCTTGTCCATGCGGTCTTCACAATCCAGCAGAATCTCGTCCTGGTCCATGCTTTCGGTCCGTCGTCTGATCCGCGATCCGCGATCCGTGGTCGGGTCCAAGGTACCCGATCGAGTCGGTCATGCAAGGCGATCGAGTTCACTCGTCGGGCGTGGGGATCACCCGGGTCCCGATCCGTTCTCCTGCGATCACCCGTTCGATGTTCCCGGTTTTGCGGTAGTTGAAGACGACGATCGGCAGTCGGTGTTCCATGCAGTGGTGAATGGCCTGTGCGTCCATGACTTCGAGTCCCTGTCGGAGCACGTCCTGGTAGGTGATCTCGTTGTAGAACACAGCGTGCGGGTTCTTCTCGGGGTCTTCGGCGTAGATGCCATCGACCCGAGTGGCCTTGAGCACGACATCGGCTTCGATTTCTCGCGCCCTCAGTGCCGCGGCGGTATCGGTTGTGACAAACGGGCTGCCGGTCCCTGCGGCGAGTATGACGACTCGTCCTTTCTCGAGATGCCTGAGGCATCGTCTGCGGATGAAGGGTTCGGCGACTCCTTCCATGCGGATCGCCGACTGCAGTCGCGTGGCGACTCCGACATTTTCCAGAGCATCCTGCAGGGCCAGCCCGTTGATGACGGTGGCGAGCATGCCCATGTAGTGAGCGGTGGGTGCGTTGATCGAGTGGCTGACGGCGGCAAAATTCTTGCCTCGCAGGATGTTGCCACCTCCGCAGACGATCGCCAGCTGCACTCCGGTTTCGACGACTCGTCGGATCTGTTCCGAGATCGAGGCCACCTCGACCATGCTGATCCCCGACTCACCACTGCGGCAAAAGCTCTCGCCGCTCATCTTCAGCAGCACACGTCCGTAGGCGGCTGGTTCGGGTACTTCGCCTGCGGCGGAGTCGTTAGCAGTCTGGTCGGGCATCGTGTTCGGCCCCCGGGGTCGACGAGTCTGATCGGGGGAGTCGAGAGTGGTGCTAGTTGCCGAGCACCCAGCGTGTGAAGCTCCCGGCGGTCAGGCCGCTTTCGGCGAGCACCTGGCTGACGGTCTTCGACTCCTCCTTGACGAACTGTTGTGCGGTGAGCACACCCTGTTCCTGGTAGAAGACCTTCATCCGTCCCTCGACGATCTTCTCGATGATGTTCTCCGGCTTGCCCGTCGCTCGAGCTTCTTCGGAGAGTCGTTCTCGTTCTGCATCGACGGCTGCTGCATCGAGATCTTCGGCGTTGACGACCGAGGACTTCATGGCGGCGATGTGCATGGCGACGTCCCTGAGCACCTCGGCACGTCCGGCATCACCGACGCCCTGGAACAGCACACCGGTCTTACCGTCGTGGTGTACGTAGCCATCGACGGGTCCCTCGACCCGGGACACCTTGGCCAGCACGATCTTCTCACGGATCTTATTGATGACCTCCTCGTAGGCTTCGCGGAGCGTTTCCGAGGGGTTGTTGGGTGAGGGTTGGTCGAGCAGTTCGTCGGGGCTGTCGGCTCCGGGTCCGCCCAGGAGTTGAGCGGCACAGTTTTGAGCCAGGGCCTGGAACTCGTCGTTGTTGGCCACTGGTGCCGATTCGCATTGCAGCTCGATCATCGTGGCGGACGAGCCATCGTCGGCGACCGCGATGGCGATGCGTCCTTCGGAGGTGGCGTTGTCGGCCCGCTTGAGCATCACCTTCTGGTTCTGCTCCTTGAGGATCTCGATCGCCTTCTCCTGGTCCCCCTCGGAGGCGACCAGTGCGTGCTTGCATTCCATCATGGGCAGGTCGGTCAATTCCCTGAGCACCTTGACCTGAGCGGCAGTGATATCCGCCATCGAGAGTCTCCTCGCGTGAATTCAGCGTATGTGAGATGGCTGTCGGGTCCGAGTGGTCTGCTCGGGGTCCCACAACCGGTCCGCTGCGGTTGAACTGTTCGGCCGGTTCGGTCTGTCGCAGGGGGGCATCCGGTGAGGCCGTTATCGCGTCGGCACGGCCTTGGGTTCGTCCTTCTTCGGAACCGGTTTTTCCTCGGGAACCAGCGATCGGCCATCTGTGATCGAGCTGGCGAGGTGTTCGAGGATGAGTCGGATCGAGCGGATGCTGTCGTCATTGCCAGGTATCGGCAGGTCGACGGTATCCGGATCGGAATCGGTATCGATCAGGGCGATCACATTGATGCCCAGGATGCGTGCTTCGCGAACGCAGTTGTATTCTCGGCCCGGATCGACGACCACCAGTGCTTCGGGAAGCCGCTCCATGTCGCGGATTCCGGCGAGGTTGCGGTGAATTTTGCGTCGTTCGCGGGTCAGCGAACTCTGGCGTTTCTTCGAAAACGCCGCCATCTCACCACTCTCCTCCAACGCCTCAAGCTCCTCGAGCCTCTGCAGGCGGCTGCGGATGGTGCGGTAGTTGGTCAGGGTGCCGCCCAGCCAGCGTTCATTGACGTAGGGCATGCCGCACGAATCGGCGACTTCAGAAATCGGCCCGAACGCCTGCCGCTTGGTGCCGACAAACAGCACCAGGCTTCCGTTGGCGGCGACCTGCTTGAGGTATCTCTTGGCCCGCATCAGGCCGCGGATCGTTTCCTTCACATCAATGATGTGAATCAGGTTCCGACGGCCGTAGATGTAGGGCCGCATCTTCGGGTTCCACCGGCTGGTCCGGTGTCCGTAGTGAATCCCGGCTTCCAAGATGTCCTTGACGACGATATCAGCCACGACAGCCTTCTCCCCAGAGCAAACTCTGGTCGGGTGCAAAAACGCAGGCGAACCACCGATCGTAGTTGGTGTCCCCGACTTCGTCAAACCCGCCGGCGGGGCTGCTAGCGGCCCGTTTTCTTAGCCGCGGCCTTCTGCTTCCTGGTACGTGGAGTCGTCGAGGCGGGCAGCTTGACCGAGGTGGTCTTGCTGTCGGAAGTCGCCGTCAGAGGGATCCTCCATCGAGCGGTCATCAGCTTGCACAACCCGCCCTTGCCGTCGCGGCAGACCTGGTAGGAAACGGCCACCTCGACGGTCGCCTTGCCCGGTATGCCGGTCAGAGCCAGCGAGGCGATTGCCCCTGAGTCTCCTGCGGGCTTCGCCTTGCGTCGCTTGCCCAGTCCCTCGCCCGCGACAACGTCCTGCCCCTTGTTGCCCAGGGCGCGGTAGATGATCGAGGCCCTGGGGTTGAGCTTGAAGCCGGCGGGGATGGCCAGTGGGATGGCGATCGAGAGCGACTTGCCGGCCTGGATCGTCTGGTTGCCGAGCACAGTGGTCTTGGCCGCCTGGGCGAAGTCGCTGTTGTCGGCGGCCGGCTTGGCGGGAGGCTTCAGGCCGGCGACCTTCAGTTCCTGCAATTTGCCGGTCTTCAGATCGACCGTGCAGATGCGGTGGTTGTTGGTGTCGGCGATGTAGAGCGTATTACCTCCGATGGCCACACCACCGGGCTCGGCGAACCGCGGAGGGTCGATCGTGTCACCACGCTTGCCATTGCCCAGGAGGGTCGTCGACTTGCGAGTCTTCAGGTCGATCTTCTTGATCTTGTGGTTGTAGCTGTCGGCGACGTAGAGCGTTCCGTTGTGGAACGCGACGCCCAGTGGGTGTTGCAGGCGGGCCTTGTCACCCACGCCGTCGATGTCGCCGAACTCGAACAGTGCCCGGCCACGGAGCAGGTCGTGGGCACCGACGACGGTCTTGACCGAGCCGCCCGGCGAGGTGTCGACCTGCCGGATCGCTGATCCCTCGCTGTCGGCCACGAACAGGTGCCGGCCGTCGGTGGCCAGTGACGAGGGCTGGGCCAGGGCGCACTGTTCGAGTGTCCCGTCGGTGATGTCCTCACGCCCCGAGCCGGCAAAGACGCCGATGCGGCTTGATCCGAGCTTGTGAGACCACAGCTGGTGGGGGCCGGCCATCGCGATGTAGAGCGTGTCCTTGATGAAGGACAATGCCCAGGGACTGTTCAGAGCCGTCTGCCGCAACCCGCCACCGGTGGCTCGGAAGCGAGCCTGTCGGCCGGTGCCCGCCAGGGTCCTGACCGTCTTCTTCTCCAGGTCCACCACGCGGATCATGTGGTTTTCGGTGTCGGATACGTACAGTTCCTGTCCGATCAGCACCGTGCCCTGCGGATGATCGAAACTCGCATCGGCGTACCTGCCGTTGCGTCGCCCGATCGCTCCGCTGCCGATGATTTCCTTGAGCGTCCCGTCGAGCCCGGTGACGACGATGCGGTTGTGGTTGGTGTCGGAGATGAACAGCCGGCCGCCCTTTGTGTCTGCCAGTATCTTGCCGGGGAACTTCAACGGACCAGGCTTCAGGCGGTGGCTTTCCAGATCGAAGCGGACCGGCGACGTGTCCAGCGTCCCCTTCTTCTTGTGGTAGTCGACGAGCATGCCGATGATCTTGTCGAAGAGCTCGCGGTTGCCCTCGCCGGGCTGCTGACCCACGTAGCGGCCCTCGGGGTCGATCAGCACCATCGTCGGCCAGCTGTTGACTCCAAATTTCCGCCACACCGTCATGTTGGCGTCGTTGATCACCGGGTGCTCGATCTCGTACCTCAGGATCGCTCGACGGATCGCCTCGCTGTCCTTCTCGTTGGCGAACTTCGCCGAGTGCACCCCGATCACCACCAGTTCCTTGTCGTATTTCTTCTCGAGGAACTTCAGGTCGGGCAGCACGTGCATGCAGTTGATGCAGCAGTAGGTCCAGAAGTCGAGTACGACGACTTTGCCGCGGAGGTCCTTGAGGTTGATCTCGCTGCCGGGGGCCACGTTGAGCCACCCGATACCCCCCTCGAAGCTGGGGGCTGCCGGTCGGTTGGGAAACGGGTTCTCCGTCGCCGACTTCTTCTTGCCCTTGTCGGCCGCCTGGGCCAACAGGTCGTTGTTGCCCAACGGGCCTCCACGATTGAGCATCAACACTCCAGCAACCAGCATCGCGAAGATGGTGACTGCGGTGAGGATGCGGCGGGAGGGGATCTGGGGTGAGCGTGTTGCGCGAGACTCGGTCATCACGTGAGTCGACCTCCGGTCGATTGTGCCAGGTTGCGGTGCGTGCTGAGGTGTCAGGTAGCCCGCACACGTTCATCGTATCTCATCATTCCCAATTCCTGCAAACGCGGGTCCAGCGATTGGGAGTCTGGGCTGTTGAACTGCCGCAACCGCCTGCTCCCGAGACACTCCCCGTTGACACTGCCAAACCAGTCAGATTATCGTCGAAGACTGGAGGCTGAGATTATGACCAACACACGACCACACGCCCGCGTGGCGATTTCCCTTGCGACCACAATCGCCAGCGTGCTGGCTGTCGCTTCGGCCTCGGCAATTGCCGCCGAGCCGACGTGGGCCGAGAAGATGTTCGATGCGCGGTCTCACGACTTCGGCGTCATCGCCGTGACTTCCAAGGTGACCTATCAATTCCATGTCAAGAATCTCTACCGCGAAACGGTGCACATCGCGGGCGTGAAGACCACCTGTGGCTGCTCGGTCGCACGGCCCAGCAAGTCGACATTGGCCAGTGGCGAGGTGGTGACGATCGACGTGACGATGGACATGCGGAGGACTCGCATGGCGAGCACTCGCAAGTCCGCGGTCCTGACGGTGGTGTTTGATCGGCCGACGTTTGCCGAGGTCAAGATTCCGGTCAAGGCGCAGGTCCGCAAGGACCTGGTGATCGCTCCGGGCTCGGCTGATTTCACGGGAGTGGAACAAGGCAAGGCGGCCAGCCGTACGCTGAGGGTGAGATACGCGGGGCGGGCCGACTGGACGATCAGGCAGGTCGAGGTCAACTCGCCTCACCTGGTGGCTCGTGTCGAGGAGGCTCGTCGTACCGAAGTCCGCCGGCTGGGCGTTCTTTCGAAGTTCCACGAGGTGCACTACGACCTGGTCATCGAGCTCAAGGAGACGGCACCGGCGGGTCTGTTCCGCGAGACGATCGTGCTGGTCAGCGACGACAAGCAGACGCCTCGGATCCCCGTGCTGGTCGAAGCCAACGTGGAATCGGACTTCACCTTCAGCCCGACGGCTGGCGGAGTGGTCTCGCTGGGCGCGCTGGTGCCGGGCCGGGCCAAGCGGGTCTCGGTGGTGGTCAAGGGTCGCAAGGATTTCCGGATCGAGAAGATTGAGGCGGGGAGTTCCAGCGGGGTCTTCCGGACCAAGCTCTCGGGTTCCAAACGCCGAGTCCATGTGCTGCCTCTGACGGTGACGGTCCCCGACGGAGTCTCGGAGATCCGCGAGACGTTCACGTTGAAGATCAAAGATCGAGACGAACCGTTGACGTTCAGCGTGTATGGCACGGTGGTGCCGGCGGCCAAGCCGTAGCCCCTGGCACCAGGCTCAGGATGACACGCCGGGTTGTCGACAGTTAGAATAGAGTTCCCTGCTCAGATCGTGCCGGAAGTCCTGTCATGCTGACCATCAACACCGGAAGCCGATCGCTGTGCAGCGGCCTGTCGCGTCGCGACTTGCTGCGTATCGGCGGAGCCGGCCTGTTTGGGACCTCGGCGTCGCAGTTGCTGGCCGCCGAGAGTCTGCAGAGGGCGACGGGTGGTCGGGCCAAGTCGGTGATGTTCCTGTTCCTCTTCGGTGGCCCGAGCCAGCTCGAGAGTTTCGACTTGAAGCCGGATGCGGCCAGCAAGATCCGTGGCCCGCTGCAGCCGATCGCGTCGCGGACACCGGGTCTGTTGATCAGCGAGAAGCTGCCCAGGACGGCTGCCATTTCTGACAAGGTCACCGTGATCCGCACGATGACGCACTCTCACAACGACCACAACGCCTGCCACTACATCCAGACCGGTCATCCCTGGACCCGGACCGCTGCCAGCGGCAACGATGTCAACGCTCGAGAAACCGACTGGCCGGCGATGGGTTCGGTCATCGAGTACATCGAGCAGCACTCGCCGGGTGCTCACCTCCGTGACTTCCCCGACTACGTCTACCTGCCCAATCGGCTCGGTCACCTGCAGGGCTACGACCGCACGGGCCAGTACGCCGGGTGGTTGGGTCGGGCCTACAACGGCCTGGCGACCGACATCCGCAAGAAGGGCAAGAACGACAACCCGTTTTTCCGGGCCTGCGACGACAAGGAACTGGATTTCCGGATCAAGGGGATCGTCCCCGAGACCGAGATCGGGCTCGATCGGCTCGACCGCCGTCGCGGCCTGCTCGAACAGTTCGATGTGGCTCGTCGCGAGATCGAGACCGCCAAGCGACTCACCGACTACCACGGCATCCGCCAGCAGGCCCTGTCGCTGGTCACGTCCGAGAAGATCCGCAGTGCCCTGGATATCCGTCGCGAGGCTGCCGCACTCCGCGACCTCTATGGCAGGCATCTCTTCGGGCAGTCGTGCCTGATGGGCCGTCGGATGGTGGAGGCGGGATGCCGGTTCGTGACCGTACTGTGGGACGCTCCGGACGGCTACAGCTGGGACTCGCACCGCACCAGCGCCGATCTTGAAAAACACCTGCTGCCGGGCTTCGACCAGGCCTACTCGGCCCTGATCAGCGATCTCGATCAGCGCGGGCTGCTCGATGAGACCCTGGTGGTTGCCGTGGGCGAGATGGGCCGCACGCCCAAGCCCGACACATCGGCCTGGGGACGTGGTCACTGGAGTCACTGTTTCCCGTGCGTGCTGGCCGGGGCGGGGATCCGAGGCGGAGGCCTGTACGGGCGTTCGGACTCTGATGCCGCCTACCCGGCCGAGAACGCGGTCAGTCCCGAGGACCTCTCGGCGACGATCTTCGATGCACTGGGGATCGGCCACGAGATTCGTCTCCCCGACTCACAGGGCCGCCCGGTGCAGTTGCTCGAGCGAGGCGAACCGCTGCGAAGGCTGTTTGCCAACGCGTAACGGCCTGGCCGGTGCGTGCAGGGCCGTGTTGAGCGACAGTGCCCGTCGCCCCGGTGGCAGAGGCAATCTCACTCCGCTAGGGTGAGCGTTTCGCCCGACTCACTCCCCAGCACAAGCACCTCACCCACCATGCCGAAGGTCCTCAGCACATCAGTCAACGCGGACGGTGGTCCGCATTTCGAGATCCTCAGCGAGGCCGGATTCGAAGTCGAAGCGGTCGATCGCAGCGTTGACCTGTTCGACGAGGCCATCCTGATCGCCCAGATGCAGGGCGTCTCGGCCATCTCCGCCGGGTCGGAACCTTACACCGCCAGCGTGATCGGGTCGTTGCCCGACCTGCGGGTGATCTCACGCAGCGGTGTCGGCTTCGACGCGGTCGACCTGGCCGCCTGCGACGAGCAGGGCGTGGTCGTGACGGTGACTCCCGGAGTCAACCACCACGCGGTGGCCGAGCACACGATCGCCTTGCTGATGGGCGTGGCGCGGGGGTTCCCCGGCCGGCACGATCGGGTGAAGGCGGGCCGCTGGTTCCGTGAACCGTATCCGCGGGTGATGGGCAGCACGCTGGGCATTCTCGGATTGGGCCGCATCGGCCGCGCCGTGGCCACGCGGGCCGTCGGGCTGGGAATGAACGTGCTGGCCTTCGAGCCGTATCCGCAGCAGGAGTTTGTCGAGACGTGGAAGATCGAGCTGGTCGATGATCTCGACGACCTGCTGCCTCGATGCGACTACGTCTCGCTGCACCTGCCGAACATGGCCGAGACCCACCACGTGATCAATTCACAGCGGTTGGCTCAGATGAAACCAGGCAGCGTGTTGATCAATACGGCTCGCGGCCCGCTGGTCGACGAGGCGGCGTTGATCGAGGCCCTGGGCAGCGGCCCGATCCGGGCGGCCGGGCTCGACGTGTTCGAGGTCGAACCGTTGGCAGAGGACAGCCCGCTGCTGGGGCTCGACAACGTCCTGCTCAGCGGACACGTGGCAGGGCTCGACAACGAGTCGCACGAGGGCACCTTTGCGATGGTGGCCGACACGATCATCAAGTTGCATGCCGGAGAGTGGCCTGCTGATCGGATCGTAAACATGAACGGCGTCACCGACTGGACGTGGTAGGAGGGCCTCTCCCGAGGACATCTCGCAATGAACCACTCGCCCCAGCGCAAACTGCAAACCGTGGTCACCGACGGGGCCCGGGCGTCGGTCGAGGGTGTGTGTGCTGGGATCGATGACTGGCTGGAGACCAATCAGCAGGTCCTGGTCGGGATCCGGCGGCACCTGCACATGCACCCCGAGCCGAGTGGCCAGGAGCGTGAGACGACCGTGTACCTGGCCGAGCGGTTGGGCGAGGCCGGAGTCGAGGCGGTGGTGCTCCGCGATGGACTCGGTCTGGTCGCCGATGCAGTGATCGGGGACCCGGGTCCCCGGTCACCTCGAGTCGCACTGCGGGCCGACATCGACGCGTTGAAGATCCAGGACTCGAAGTCGGTCGAGTACCGTTCGTGTCGCGAGGGCG
>Ga0310125_10000430_pt1 | contig 19534 bp, 16 predicted proteins | sample CB11b_Tmax_Bot8__FD_203508 | JGI IMG/M metagenome (GOLD analysis project Ga0310125, IMG submission 203508) | Marine microbial communities from Western Arctic Ocean, Canada - CB11b_Tmax_Bot8 | ecosystem: Environmental > Aquatic > Marine > Oceanic | place: Canada: Western Arctic Ocean | collected... | reverse complement strand
AAAGCTGGCAGTCGATGAACGAGCCGGTCGAGGGATTCGACTGGAACGACCGCGTGACGTTTCTGCGTGCCGGGGTCGTCGTCGAGGTGATCGTGCTCCTGGTCGGGCTGGGCCTGGGTTGGCTGGTGGGCATCAATCCGTGGCGGGCGTGCCAATGGACGCCGGCGGCGATTGCCTGGGGAGTGGCGGCGACCGGACCACTGTTGCTGGCGTTCGGGGTGACCTATACGGTTCCCTGGGCTCCGGTGCGGCGGATCCGCGAGTTATTGATCGAGCTGCTGGGCCGCCCGATGGCCCGATGTCGCTGGCACGACCTGGTGGTGCTGGCGGTGTTGGCGGGTGTGTGCGAGGAGGTGTTGTTTCGAGGCGTGATCCAGCCGTGGATGGCCGGCCACGATGCGGCTCGCCCGCTGGCGATCGGGTTCGTGGTGGCGTTGCTCGGCAGCAACCTGCTGTTCGGGCTGCTGCACCCTGTGACTCGAACCTATGCCGTCCTGGTCGGGTTGGTGGGAATGTACCTGGGCCTGGTCGGACTGGTGGATCCCTTGCCGGAAGGCAGCGAGTTGGCCGGGCAGGGGAACCTGGTTGTGCCGATGATCGCTCATGGGCTGTACGACTTCCTGGCGTTCCTGGTGATTGCCGGTGAGTGTCGACGGCGTGAGCGGGTTGGAGATCAGACTCCGCCGGTCTCCGACGTGTGACCCCGAACGCGCCGGTGGGGTCTGACGCCGCCCACAGTGAGTCCTGATCCACCCTTCACAGCCCACGGGCGGGGCCTGGCCCCTGCAGTTTCTCACAAATGTTGGCCGCAACCGTATTGAAATCCGCTATCCTGTGCGGAACTCACATGGCAAGGAGGCAGTGAGCGAGGATGGAGCAAACCAATCCCCAGCCGACGATCGGCAAAGCGGCCGAGTGGGCGACCGGGCTGCACGACTGGCTCGAGGCCGTCCTGCCGGGTGACCGCTTTGGGACCTGGACGTCCAAGTTGGCCGTGGTGGCGGTGACCGTTGCGGTGGCCTGGCTGGCCCACTTCATCACCCGCAACCTGACCCTGGCGGTCATCCGCAAGATGGCCGCGCGGACCCGCACCCGCTGGGACGATCAGCTGGTCGAACGCGGGTTCTTCGATCGATTGGCGTGGCTGGTGCCGGCGGTGATCGTCTACCTGGCGGCACCGATGTACGCCGAGCCCTTCGTGGGCAGCTTGGCGTTGGACGTGGTGCTGATGCGGCTGACGACCGCCTGGCTGGTGGTGGTCATCCTCAGGGCGATCAGCGCACTGCTCAATGCCGCCGCCGACATCTACGACACGCTCGATCGCAAGAAGGCCAATCCGATCAGCGGGTTCGTTGGCGGCCTGAGGCTGGTGCTGTGGATCGTGGGACTGATCCTGTGCATCGCCGCGATCACCGGTCGAGATCCCTCGGGACTGGTCGCGGGCATCGGGGCGCTGACCGCGGTGTTGCTGCTCGTCTTCAAGGACTCGATCCTCGGACTCGTCGCCAGCATCCAGATCTTCGTCAACGACCTGGTGCGGGTCGGCGACTGGATCGAGATGTCCACTCATGGAGTCGATGGCGACGTGATCGCCGTGTCATTGACGACCGTCAAGGTCCAGAACTGGGACCGCACGATCGCCACGATCCCCTCCTACAGCGTGATTTCGGAGTCGTTCAAGAACTGGCGAGGGATGCAGGACTCCGACGGTCGCCGCATCAAACGCTCGATCAGCATCGATATGAACTCGGTTGAGTTCTGCACTGCCGAACAGATCGACCGGTTTGGGCGGTTCTCGTTGCTCGCGGACTATGTCGAACAGAAGCAGTCGGAGGTGGCCGAGTACAACGAGGCTCATGGGATCGACAACTCGGAGATGATCAACGGGCGTCGCATGACCAACCTGGGCACGTTCCGGGCGTACCTGCTTGAGTACCTGCGTCGACACACGGGCATCAACAACGACATGACGCTGCTGGTCCGCCAGTTGGCACCATCGGCCGAGGGCGTGCCGATCGAGATCTACGTGTTCAGTCTCGACAAGGACTGGGGTGTCTACGAGTCTCTGCAGGCCGATATCTTCGACCACCTGCTGAGCGTTGTCGGCGATTTCGGCCTGCGGGTGTTCCAGTCTCCCACGGGTGTGGAGATGGCGGCGGGAATGTCGGGGTTCCCTAACAGCACGTCACCTGTGTAGGTCAGGCAGAGAGCCTGGCCTACAGGATCCAGCCGCCGCCCAGCACGCGGTTGTTTGCGGGGAAGTCGTAGAACACGACCGCCTGCCCGGGTGCCACACCGAATTGCGGCTCATCGAAACTCACACTCACGCGGTCCTCATCGGTCCTCTCGACCGTCGCGGCAGCCGCTTCGTGGCGATACCGTATCTGGGCCCGGCACCTCAGCGGCAGTTGGTCTCTGGATTCCTCGTCGATCCAGTTCAGCCGATCCGCTTCCAGCGATCGCCTGGCCAACTCATCGTGCTCGCCCACCACCACCCGATGCGAATCGGGTTCGATGGCCACGACGTAGCGAGGCTCACCGAAGGCGATCCCCAGGCCGCGGCGTTGTCCGACGGTGAAGCGTTCGTAGCCGTCGTGTTCGCCGACAACCGTTCCCGCGGTGTCGACCACCTCGCCGGCCGTATCAAGTTCTCCTCGATACCGTCTCAGGAACCCCGCATAGTCGTTGTCGGGCACGAAGCAGATTTCCTGGCTGTCGGGCTTGTCGAACACTCTCAGGCCCGCCCGCTCGGCCGTCTCGCGGATCTCCGCCTTCGCGGCATTCCCGACCGGGAAGAGCACGTGAGGCAGCAGCCCGGGCTGGATGCCGAACAGGACATACGACTGGTCCTTGCCGGGGTCCACGCCGCGGACCAGCGCCGGCTGGTCCGATCCGGAAACGGGCAGGACCTGGGCGTAGTGGCCGGAAGCGATGTGGGTGGCTTCGACCTGCTGAGCAAACTCCCACAACCGACCGAACTTCAGCCAGTTGTTGCACATCACGCAGGGGTTGGGGGTTCGTCCGGCGAGGTATTCGTCGGCGAAGTAGTCCTGGATCCGGCCGAATGCGTCCTGGAAGTTGAGTGCGTGGAAGGGGATCCCCAGCGAATCGGCGACCCGGCGGGCGTCGGCGGCATCCGCGGCGCTGCAGCAACCCTGGCGGTGAGCGGCCGGGCTGCCGACGACGGGCAGTTCGCAGGCCGTGTCCTGGTGGACGCCCGAGCGCATGAACAGGCCGATCACCTCGTGACCCTGCTGCTGCAGCAGCCAGGCGGCCGCCGAACTGTCGACTCCACCGCTCATTGCCAGGACGACTCGCGTGCTCATGCGTTGATTCTACGAGCAGGCCGCGTTGGTCGCCAAGGCTGAGGTCAGACGCCGCCTGTGGTTCGCCGAAGGCGGACCACAAGCGGGGCCTGAACCCTTCGGCCTGACAGCGTGGTCGGAGAAAAGGGGTCAGGCCCCCGTCTTGGTCGGTGCGGGGTGGTCTGAGGCTGGTGGTGGTCCGCCGCTGATGGATCTGACCCTGGCCTGGGTCGGTCCGATCAGGCCACTCTCCCTGATCGACTCCACCAGTCTGCGGGCCAACGGACCCGCCTCCCGGCCTCCACTGCCGGCGTGTTCCAGCACGACGACAAACGCGAAACGTGGTCCGTCTGCGGGCACGTACCCGGCGAACCAGGCGTGGTCTTCAAGATCCCCGCCCACCTCAGCGGTCCCCGTCTTCCCCGCGATCGCGATCCCGGGCAACCGGACTCGCTTGTAGCCGGTGCCTCGAGGATCCTCGACGACCCGCCTCAGACCCGCGCGGACGATCGCGAGGGTCCGTTCCTGCAGGCCGGGGATCGGCGTGGACCTGGGGGCGGCCCGGGTGGCCAGTACCGCGGGGTCCGGTCCGAGTCCCGAGACGACATGCGGGGTCACCAACGATCCTCCATTGGCGATCGCCGCCATCATCCTGACCACCTGCAGCGGTGTGGCCGTGATGGGTCCCTGGCCGATCGCCAACTGCATGGTCTCGGCGACCAGCGGCCTGGTGGGAGGATCGGGCAGTCGGCCTGGTGATTCGCCCGGCAGGTCGATGCCCGTCGGTCGCCCGAACCCGAAGCGGGCGGCCCAGAGGTGCAGGCTGTTGTGGCCGGTGGGTCCGGATCGAGCCAGTCGCCGGGCGGCGTCGAAGAAGAAGACATTGCAGCTGCGGCAGAGTGCATCGCCCAGATCGGTGTGACCGTGGCCGACTCCGAACCGCCTGAACACGTAGCAGCGGTGGCGAGTGGGTTGGTCGAGGAAGCCTCGGCAGGAAATGCTGTGGTCCGGCTCGAGCAGCCCGCCCTGGATCAGGGCCGTGGCCGAGAGTGCCTTGAAGACCGATCCGGGCGGCAGCGCCATGCCGGTGACGCGGCAAAACAGAGGCCGGCGGGGGTCTTCGAGCAGCGACTGCCAGGTGGCGGCATCCGGAGCGATCACCGTATTGGGATCGAAGCGGGGTGCCGACGCCGCAGCCAGGACGGCACCGGTGTAGAGGTCGATCACCACGATCGCACCACCAGGGGACCTCTCGGATGTGGCCTCATCCAGGATCCGCTCGGCCCGCCGCTGAAGAGGCAGCGAGAGCGTCAACTGGATGTCGTGGCCGCGACGCGGCGGTTCGAGAACTCGAGTCGAGACCACCTCGCCGTGTCGATTGGTGACAATCCGCCGCTTGCCCGCCCGCCCGCGAAGCACGTGGTCGTACGTCTTCTCGACACCGCTGGCCCCGACCCATTCCCGATCGGGCACGATGCCCTGGTCGTCGCTTCGCAGGTGACTGGTGCCGACGACGTGAGCGGCCAGGCTGCCGTGGCCATAGATCCTGCGTGTTTCGATCCGCACGCTGACTCCAGGAAACCGATCGGGGTGCTCCTCGATCGCCGCGGCGGATTCCAGAGGAATGTTCTCAAGCAGCCTGTGGTATTCGAGCTCCTCGGTGACCACCACCGGTTCACGAGCCGACCGGCTCGGCGGTGTGGTCAGGGCGATCCTGAGTGCCTGGAACAGAGAAGCGGGTCGGTTGGGGGTATCAGGTTCCAGCGAGTTGGCCGGCGGGCCGTCGCCAGACTGCCTCCGCTGGACCGTCTCGACCACGCGTTCCACCCGGCGCTGAACCGCGTCCATCTTCCGCGACAGGTCGTCGCGTGACACTCGACACAGTAAGGCCAGTTGCTCGAGCATCGTCTCCCGCCGGGCGAGCACTTCTGTGCGAGCGGCGGCCAACCGCTTCCGGTCGCGGCGTTCTTTGGGCTTCAGCCGGGCCAGGGCCTGTCCCTGCAACCACGACGGGTTGGGTGGAGATTCGAGCCAGCGGTAGTGGACCAGGACGCCGAATCGCTGCTCATCGTGAGCCAGCACGCTGCCGTCGGCTGCGAGGACCCGCCCGCCGTGAGTCGGGATGGGGTGAGTCGTGACGGTGACCGGTGACTTGCGGGGCGCCAGGTGCTCACCGTCGTGGTGCATGATCGAGGCGACTCGCCAACCAATCGGCAGCAACGGCACGACCATCGCCAGGCCCAGCAGCGTCAGACGAGTGCCGGGGTTCCGGTCCCAGCGAGACCCCTCGGGCTCGGGACGTGGCAATAGGTCGGTGGTGGGGCGATTGAGCATTTAGTCAGAAAGGAGAAAGGGGGGAGGAGGTCAGTTGGTGAGTGGGGTGGGGAGGAGGAGTCGGGCGAGGGGTCTTTGGATGGCTCGGATTGCCAGGAGTGCGGCGAGCACGACCAGCGAGTTGGCCAGTGCGTCGCCGAGGGCGCTGAAGAGAGTTGTGGGGAGTGTGGCACTGAGCCAGCCGGAGACTGATTCGACGGCACCGATCCGTACGAGTCTCGAAACCGACTCGATGCCGACGGTGAGGATGAGGGTGGCGAGGGTGACGGCGGTGATCGAGCGGAGTGGTCGAGCGGTCCAGGCGGCCGGCAGCATGCTGACCGCGGTGGCGGCCAGGACGAGATCGAGGCCCAGGGGTCCGTTGCCACGCAGGCAGTCGCTGGTGAATCCCAGCACCGCCGCCCAGGCCACCACCGCGGCTCCCTCGCAACTCGCCACCGCCAACGCCAGCACGATCCACAGGGGCCTGATGGTCAGGCCGCCGAGGTCCAGGGCCGGAGCGATCGAGGTTTCTGCGACCAGCGCGGCGTAGGCCAGCACCAGCAGCACGAGGTTGTGGATGCACTTCAGAGGGTTCATTGGGCCAGGACTCCCTGCGAATGAGCCTGCGAGCGATTGAACCGCCTGGTCAGGACGTCGAGTTGTTTGAGTTGATCGAGATCGACGGCCGGGCGAATGCGGATGTCCCAGTGCGGGGCTCCGTCGGGCAACTCGGCTCGTACCACCGTGCCGTAGACCATCGGCCAGTCGCCGGGTTGGTCCCGGCCGTCGGTGTAGACCACGTCGCCGATGGTGACCGCGGCGGTGGCCGGGACCCGGGTCAATCGGCAGAATCCGTCGCCGGTGCCCTCGAGCATGCCCCGGCTCGAGAAGACCGGTTGGTCGCGGCCGGGTCGAGCCAGTCGTGCGAGGCCTCGGAATCGGGTGTCGGTCAGAGGCTGCAGTGTGGAGGTCCAGCGTCCGACTCGCGAAATCCGACCCACCACACCTCGACCGGCGTAGGCCGGCTGACCCCGAGCCAGTCCTCGAGCGTGGCCCCCAGCGTGTCCGAGATCGAGAGTGCTGTGGCCGGGTTCGACGACCAGGCTCTCGGGTGACAGCCCGCGGCCTCGATCCAGAATCCTGCCGGCCTGCCAGGCCTGGATCGTTTCCTGGCCGAGCACCCGGACCGTGACCAGGTTCGTGGCGATCAATGGCGGATGTTGAGGATCGGCGGAAGGCGTGTCGGTGGTCTCTTGTGTCAATCGCGAGTTGGCCAGTCTCAGGCGACGGATCTCCAGCCTCGCGGCGTCCAGTTCGCTCCGTTCCCGGTCAGACTCTCGCGGTGATGGGTCTCGGGATCGCCAGGCCGCCAGTCGTTGGGCCGAGTCGAAGAGGGCCTGCTGACCGGGCCGGGCGATGTCGATCACCCCGCTGCGAATCGTCTCGGCGATCGGCGCGGGCACACTGGCCAGCACCAGGCCGATCGCCAGGCAGGCTGTCAGCGGCTTCCAACTCGTAGTGGACCTCACCACCGTACCCTCACCGTACTCTCACAAGGACAGGGACCCCAGCGGGGGTGCCGATGACCGTTGTGCGGAGTGTTCACAGGTCGCTGTCGCCATCCTCGAGTGCGTCTCGCCATTGGGAGAGGTGTTCGAGGCAGATCGAGGTGCCTCGAGCGACGGTCGTCAGAGGGTCCTCGGCCACTCGGACCGGTACCCCGAGATGTTCGCTCATCAGCCGATCGAGTCCTCTGAGCAGTGATCCGCCACCGGTGAGCACCATCCCTGTATCGACGATGTCGGCTGCCAGTTCGGGCTGGCACTGCTCGATGACTCCACGGATCGCAGCCAGGATCGACTCGAGCGGTTCACCGAGTGCCTGGCGGATCTCCTCGCTGGTGACGACCGCCTTGCGGGGCACTCCACTGATCGTGTCGACTCCCCGCACTTCGGCGGTGCGTTCGCCATCGAGCGGAAAGGCACTGCCGGCTTCGATCTTGATCGCCTCGGCCGCCTGAGTCCCGATTCTCAGCGAGAAGTGCTGTTTCATGTACTCGACAATCGCTGTGTCCATTTTGTCACCGCCGATGCGGATCGAGCTGCTAACGACGATTTCAGCGAGGCTGAGGATGGCGATCTCGGTCGTGCCACCTCCGATGTCGCAGACCATGCTGGCCATCGGTTCCGAGATCGGCAGCCCGGCCCCGATGCCCGCGGCCTTCGATTCATCGATCAGGTAGACGTGGCCGGCTCCGGCCCGTTCGGCGCTGTTGAAGACCGCTCGTTTTTCGACCGGCGTGATGCTTCCGGGAACCGCAATCACCACTCGCGGTTTCAGCAGCCGGTGGCGGCTCGACTTGTTGATGAAGTACTCGAGCATCGCTTCGCACAATTCGAAGTCGGTGATCACTCCATCAGCCAGCGGTCGAACGGCGGTGATCGAATCGGGCGTGCGGCCCAGCATCTGCTTGGCCAGTTTACCGACCGCGGTGCCTCGGCCGAGCACCCGGCGGGTCCCCTTCTCCAGTGCCACAACGCTCGGCTCGTTCACCACCACACCCTCGCCCTGGATCGCCACCAGCGTATTGGCGGTGCCCAGGTCGATGGCCAGGTCGGGACAGATCCACTGGCGCAGGCGGTGCAGCATGGTTTGTGGGGGGGTGAGCGTGATTGGTGAGGGTGGGGGAGTCGAGAGAAAACGATGCAGGAGACGGGTTTGTAGCTCTGAGATCGGTTTGACACAAGATGCAGTTCAAGCGGCGGTGCGACTGCGATTCGCAGTCGATGCGGCGTAGAATCGATGGTGATGACTCCTGCAGCCGATCACCCTGAAAACGACTCAGCACAGACGGCCCTCGTCACCGGATCGGCCGTACGAATCGGCCGCAGCGTGGTGCTCGAACTGGCTCGTCGCGGCTGGCAGGTGGTGGTGCATTACCGGGAGTCGGGGATCGAGGCTGAGGAGTTGGTCGAGGAGATCTCGGGCAAGGGGGGTGTGGCGATTGCGGTGGAGGCGGATCTGTGCGAGCCGTGGGCGGCGGCCGAGACGTTGTTCGAGGCGGCCGAGAGTCGCTTGGGGCGGGTGTCGCTACTGGTCAACAATGCCGCGATCTTCGAGGGTGGCGGGTTGGCGGCGACCGATGAAGCGACCTGGCAGAAGCTGTTTGCAATCAACCTCGAGGCTCCGTATGTGCTGTCGCAGCGATTTGTCGAGGGGCTGGGCGAGTCGGGGACCGGGCAGATCATCAATCTGGTCGACTGGCGTGGGTTGCAACTGGATCCTCAGAGGCTGGCGTACTCGTTGACCAAGCAGGGCCTGGTGGGCCTGACCCGGAGCCTGGCCGAATCGTTGGCGCCGCGGGTGCGGGTCAACGCGGTGGCGCCCGGGCCGGTGCTGCCGGCGGTGGGAGCCGACCCGGACGAACTGGCTGCCGCCGTGAATGCCTCACCACTGGGAATCGAAGGGACTCCCGAGGACGTGGTGGCCGCGGTCGGCTACCTGCTCGATGCGCGACTCGTCACCGGTGATGTGCTGTCGGTGGCGGGAGGATCTCAGCTGCCGGCGAGTCGGACGCTGCAAGAATGATGCGACCCCAAGACGAGTCCAGCTGCTGACGTAACCGTCTCCTGGAGAGAGCCTGCATGACCGACCGCATCGAGCTTCACGACCTGATGATCCGGACCATCGTCGGGATCAACGACGACGAGCGAGTCAATCGCCAGGACGTGGTGATCAACATCACGCTCTTTGCCGACACAACACGCGCCGGCCGGACCGACGAGATCGACGATACGATCAATTACCGGTCGCTGGCCAAGCGGGTGATCGAACTGGTCGAACAGTCAAACTACTTCCTGGTCGAGAAGCTGGCGGCCGAGATCGCTCGCGTGTGTCTCGAGTTTTCCGAATTGATCGAGCGGGTGCGGATTTCGGTCGAAAAACCCGCCGCGGTCCGGTTCGCTCGATCCGTCGGCATCACGATCGAGCGGACTCGGGACGAGCTGTGAGCTTGGGAGGTGCTGGCCAGTGCGACTTACTGGCTGAGTCGTTCCAGCAGTCTCAGCAGTTGGAGCAGGTCGTCGTTCTGGCTCTTTGTCTTGAGCCTCAGGTCCCAGGCGGCGGTCCAGGAAACCGTGGTGGGTTGGAATCCCAGTTCGAGCATTCGCTTGTGGAAGTCGGGCAGGTGAGCGGCTCCGTAGAAGACGCCCAGTTTGTGTTTTCCCTTTTTGATTTGTTCCCGCAGCACGAGCATGGCGGCGACATTGCGGTCCTGGATCAGCAGTTGATCGAGTGTCTTGCCGACTCCGGTTCCCGGTCCCAGCTCGACCATCTGCTCGGCCATCATGCGTTTCATCTTCACCGGTCCATTGGGGTCCAGCAGCATCGTGACCAGGTCGATCTGCTGCGTACCCTTGCCGCCATTCTTGCGGGCTTTTTCATCGGCGATGGCCTGCTGTCTCAGCATGTCGGCCAAGACCCCGAGTGTGATCGACAGCGGGGTATCGCCCCGCTTCTTCATCGCCGCGGCCATGTCGTCGGGCGAGAGATCTGCGTGGACGAAGTTTGACTTCGTGTAGTCGATCAGTTCGAGTTGGTGATCGAGTTCGAGGGTGGATTTCATGGCGTTTTGCAGGAAGCCGGCGGGGTTGTTCGAAGCGGCCTTGGCTCCCTTGGGTGGCCGGGTGCCCTTGGCTCCGACCAGTTCATACAGCAGTGCGTCGTACTGCAGGAACTGCTTGTTGAGTGCCGCGTAGTAGGACCGTTCGCCGACGTGCACCGCTCCGATCATGTCGACGGTGACTCGCTGCTTGCGTCGCTTGCCCTTGGACTTCCTGGTTCGCTTCACGTAGCGAACCGTGGCGGTTTCCATTCTCAGCGGTTCCTTCGTCTTCTCGTCACGGACGATCCGGATGAAGGCAGGGATCTTGTCCGAGACGGATTTCTTCCTGTCCGCGGCCTTGGAGGCAGTCGAGTCGGCCTGCTGGGCAGCGAGTGGGGCTGCCCACAGCGCGACGGCCAGGCAGGCCAGCCCGGTCCAGGCGAGCCGGTCGCGGGACAGAACAGGACGACGGGGTCGAGTCGGGAGCATGGTCATGATCGGGTTCTCTGTCTGGCCGACGGGGCGCACGCGGGAATCCAGCAGTTCAGTTCAACCACTGGACCCGGGATACGCAAGATCGCACCAGTTATTCGTCACCCGAGGGAAAATATTGCGATCTGGAGCAAATTCGGATTGCCGGCACTGCGGCCGGCCGAAAGTAGAAAACGGCGAGCCCTCTCTTGCGGGTTGAACCGCAAGAGAGGGGAGTGGAGAGAAGATTATTGGGGGCTCGTTGCCTCTCGACTCGGCTCGCCAATGAACCAGTCATACACTGCGGTCGATTCAAAGCACCTCGATCCGAGTTGCCTCGTTGCGAGAGTTATATTCAACATCGACCCGATCTCCCTCGTGCAGGTCGTCAAACGTGATCGGGTCGCCGTTGGCATCGAGGATGACCGTGCGGCGCGTGACCTTGACCTTCTGTTCGCGACCGATCCGGTTTTTGACGCGGATCTCCTTCTTCTTCTTGTCCTTGTGCACGATCTCACCGGTGATGTCGTCGGTAAGAGCGACCGCGTCAGCCAGACCCAGCTCACCCGCCAGGTCACCGGCTGCACCGGCCAACTCCTCCATCGCCGCAAGATCTGTGGGATTGCCCGCCAGTCGCATCAGCAGCCGACGCACGTCGCGTTGAGGTCTGGGAAGAACGGCAATGCGAGCTCGTGCCAAGTCCATGTAGCCGCTCGATGTGGTGCCCGAAAGAACGAGCATGTAGCGGCCGGGGGTGACGGTCATGGGAATGTGCAACAACAGCTTGACCCGTCGGGCCTCGTCCATCCCCAGCCTCAGGTACTCACTTCCCAGGTGAATACGGACATCGCTGTCGGGATCGTACAACCACGCGTCGAGTGCGACGGGAGTCGGACAACTGCCGCAATTGACGACTCCGGCAACCATCGATGCCCGGCTGCCGGCATGAACCCGCTCGGGTGATTCGAGGATCAGGACTTCGACACACTGATGGGCCTGGGCGATCGGGGTGTTCAGACCCAAGCCCAGGGCTCCAACGACGAGCAACGCGCGCACGGTGAGTGTAGACATGAGAAGTTCTCCAGAATTGGACCAGTGGAAGGGGATGGGAGTTGTGGTGTCAGCGGTGAGAGGCCCCGGCCGGGGTGGTCCTGCCTACACACCGCAACAACACCCCTTCAGGGAGCAACGGCCGTGCCGAACTGAGTCCGCTTTGACAATTCGGACATAAGTTGTGTGGCACTCATCAGATGCAATCAGCGCAAGCAACTGAATGAAGTGTCAGCCTGTCTGGCTTGAGAGTGCTCGACTGTTGCGATTTGCAACATGTCGCGGTTTCAGTAGCTCAATTGCCGCACTGGGTTGGGGCGGCGGTCACTTTTCAGAGACTTCGGGAATCGCGTGTGAGGACCTCGTTTCCCGGACGTGTCATGAGCGGAGGAGGGTAAGACGTCCTCGAATGACCGAACCACGTTGAGGATTGGAGGTGGGTTGCGTACCTGCTGCCGATGACCCGATCAGTCCCCAGCCTCATTCACTCGTTTCAGCACTCACGATCTCGCCAGTGCTCAAACCAGCTCTGCCTACATAACACTGGAGCGTGTGTGGCACATGCAGGACGAGGAGTTCTACTGGCAGGGCTTCCTCGTGGAGATGGCAAACAATCCAGCTGATCAGAGTGGCATGTGTCGCCAGGGGCTGGTGTTCTACGACCATGCCGGTTTCATCGAGTTTCAATACAGTCCCGGCGAGGAGTTCGAGATCTACTTCTTCGGCAAGTCTGACCGCCTTGCCCGGGTCATCCAGCAGCTCAAGTCAGATTGATCGCGACACGTGGCCATCCGTTCTCCCGCATCACGTCGTCTGCAGTCGGTTCGGCAACTTGCGACCGATCGCGGCGCAAGACCATCAGCCGGTGATCGACGACGACTTTGCGCGAGCGGTGCGTCCACAACCGCGAGATCACATGTTGATCTCGTACCCTTTGCGGCTTTCCCTTGACAGGAATGAGTTCGCTTCCGAATCACCCACAATCTCGCGTCCGACCGGATCCCACTTGAGTTCACGGTCCAGTCGCATGGCAATATTCGACAGGTGGCAGATTTCCAGCATCCGGTTGTGAGACCAAACATCGGAAATCGGTTGTTTCCGGGACTTGATGCTGTCGATGAAATTCGCGCTGTGGTTCTCGGCCACCGGCCCACCGTAAACCTCTTCGATGGCGTCTTTCGGAAGCGGATTGTCTTTGAGATCGTCGACCGGCTTGCCGACGATCTTGCCGCGGTTCACGAAGAAGCGTCCCTTTGTTCCCTCAAACAGAATACCGTTATCCCCTTCGTTGGTAATCAACAGCTCAATGTTTCCGGGCATGTCAGCCCGAACATTGAACTTCGTTGCGATGTTGTATTGATCGTCGACCAGCGGATGACCGTCCTTGTACTCGACGGCCATTTCGTAATTGATCGGGGTCACTTTGCTCGGCCCGGTATCGCTTGCAGCGATCGCCCAGCAGGCAATATCAACGTGATGCGCGCCCCAGTCGGTGAGTTTGCCACCCGAGTATTCGTGCCAGTTACGGAATGCGTAATGGCAATTGCTGTAGAGTGGCACGCCTCCACCGTAACCCTTCCGAATTTCGGGCAAGGCCCGATAGGGAACCTTGGGAGCCGGGCCGAGCCAGAAGTCCCAATCGAGAGCTTCGGGAACTGGAACGACGGGAATCTTCGGCGAGGGACCGAAGCCACCGATCCCGCAGGTGACTTTTTTGACCGTTCCGATGCGGTCAGCACGGACCAGGGCAATAGCCTGCAGGAAGCGTTGCCCCGATTCTGTCCGCTGCATCGTGCCGACCTGGAAAACGCGTCCGGTCTGTTTGACCACTTTTTCAATGAGCTTCCCTTCCTCGATCGTCAACGTGAGTGGCTTTTCGCAGTAGACGTCTTTCCCGGCGAGCATTGCCTCAACAGCAATCTTGGTATGCCAGTGATCGGGAGTGGCAATCATCACGGCATCGATATCTTTGCGGTCGAGGACCTTGCGGTAGTCCTTGTAGGAATCCGGTTTTTTGCCTTGGCGGCTCCCGACTTTTTCGACGTTCGCTCCCAGCACGTTCGCATCCACGTCTGCTAACGCCGCAAAACTGGCAAACTTGGTGGACTTTCTGGTAATCGCCCAGCCCTGGTTTCGTAGACCGATGGTGGCGAAAACGGGACGTTCGTTTGGTGACTCGTAACCGGCTGCTCGGTTGCCCGAGGAGAGCAGCAGCCCGGCGGAACCGGCAGCCATGCTTCCGAGAAACCGACGGCGTGAGGTTTGATGTTTCGTAGTCATAAAATGAAGTCCTTTCAGGCGGTGCGCCGATCCATTGACCTGCCCCAACGCGCCCCGGCGTTGCAGGTTGGAGCGGGGTCGTACTCGTTGTTATTGGCGCCATCGGCGGCGTCATGGTGCTGTCAGCTATGTCCGGCCGCAACAATACCGTTCAACTGGTGAGGAGTTGTCTTAGCGAGTCCCCCCCAGTTAATCATCGAGACTCGACTTCGCCAAGGCAAAAGAGTTGATGGCAAAGAAGTAGCTGCCCAGTTGGCCGCCATTGTGTCTGCTTTCCCCACGTCCGTAGCGTCTCACGTGGGCTGACGCTTTTCGTCACCGGCGGGGAGTAAGGTGCCGATCACCAGGCGGCGTCTCCTCCCCATCCCTCTTTTCGCTCAGCCCAGCCTCGGCGTTCAACTCGCCGAACCACTCCGCCGCTAATCACGGCCAGTCGCAGGGAGAACATTGCGGCGCCCTGGAGCGAGTGAAATGGGCACCCGGGCAGCGAGTTGGACTTGGTCATTGCTCAACGCGAGCCGGATGTCACGGACATCAGCCGTCGGACGCTCGTGTCACTGAATGACATTCGCGATACTGTGGATGGTCCGCAGTAGGGTGGCCAAGGAGACCCCGGGTGTCACATTCAATGAACCGAACGCTTCTGTCTCTGGTTATCGTGTCTGCCGGATTGTGCGCGTACTTCACGATTTCTGTCGGACCTGTGGCTCCACGGATCGTCCGGGCAGCTTTGCCACAGCCGGCCGCCGCCGCGAACCCCAGCCGCGCCCCGGAACGTCCCTCTGACTGGCGATGGAACGTGAAGTCGTGCCGCTCGGGGCATGGCTACACAGCGTGGTGGGGTATCAAGAACCCAAAAGAGATGGCAGCGGCCATTGAATCCGAGGCGGAAGCGTGCGTGTCGAAGGGCATCAACACGATCATCCTGGAGACCAGGTACATCCTTGGGGTCCCGGGCGATCGAGACTTCTGGGCATGCCCTCCGCTTGTCGAGATGATTCCCAGGATTCGGAAGTACGTCGACATCGTTCACCGCCACGGACTGAAAGTCATCAGTCATCTCACTGTGTACATTGCGTCGGATGACTACGCAGCGAGACACCCCGGCCAAAGGCAATGGAATGTGGTTACAGGCAAGCCGGCCGCTGGCTATCCAGACACCGGCTTCTGGAAGAACGCGGCTACCGTCTGCTACAACAACCCGGATTTCCAGGGCGTGTACCGGAAGTCCCTGAAGCGACTCCTGGCGGGGACTGGCGTCGACGGTTTCATGGTCGACGAGGTGCAGTTCATCTCCAGCGCGGTTGATCGCTGGACCTGCGGGTGCACGCACTGCCGGGCTGAGTTCACGAGAGATTCGGGGTATGTCCTGCCCAGTGGGGCGGCGGCGAATGCCATCCTCGGGGACCACAACAACGCGATTTTTCGAGCCTGGTTCAAGTGGAGGATCAAGCAAAACGGAGACTTCTATGCGCTGCTGAGACGGGCGCTGGATGAACAGGGAGGCCGGGACAAGATCCTGTTCGGGTGCTTTTCTATGCCGTCGCAGTTCGGAAACGACCTGGAACTGGAGTCCATGTCGCGGAGTTGGAACCTGATGTTCACCGAGAGCCAGCCCGGATCTCCGCACATGCTCTACTTCCACAATTACCTGTCGGTCATAGCTGACATGAGGTACGCGTTGGCCGCCGCGGTTCACCAGGACACCAGCTTCTTTACGCTGTTCTACAACCAGTCGCCTGACGCGGAGGCTTTCACCTGGCTGCTGGGGATGTCCCAGGGGAGTGGCTACTTCTACCAGATGGGCGTGGACCGCTTCAGTCCCCAGTTGACTGCGCTCTCCCTTTGGGAAAAGAAACTGGGTGGCCTGCATACCGGACTGAAGCCACTGGCAAACGTGGGAATTCTGTATCCCTCAACGACCCGAACCGTGAGCAATCCGCAGGTGTACATGAATTACTTCGGGTGGTGCAACGCGCTGACGGACGGACAGATCTCCTACAACGTACTCATGGAGAGAGATCTCACTCCGGGGCGGCTTGGGGGATATGACGTCCTGGTGCTGCCGAATGCCAGCGCATTGTCCAATGCCCAAACTCGCCAGATCAGGCGGTTTGTGAATGCCGGTGGAACACTGATTGCCACTGGCAAGACGTCGCTTTATGACGAAACCGGGGCAAGGCGGTCTGACTTCGGTCTCTCAGAGACTCTTGGAGTCAGTTACGTGAGTGATGTGGCTTCCCCCCACACGATCTTGAGTTCTATCAAGAGCCTTGTTGGGCAGAGTTTGGGCGAGTCGTTCGTGAATGAAACCGAGCACGTCAAGGTCAGGGTCACTTCCGCGTCACTCCGAGTGCTGGCACAGGCTCGAGACGCTGCGGGAAACCTCAGTCCAAGTGTTACCGTCAATCACCATGGTCGCGGTCGCGCGATCCACATCGGTTTCCAGCCCGACGTGAAGTCGGCTGTCAGCAGCGTGGGAGGGGGTGCTCATCCGGGAAAGGTATTCACAGATCCACGGGTTCCCGAGTGTTCACGCCTGCTGACGAACCTGGTGAGAAGTGAGTGCGACAGTCTGTCAGTCGTGACCGAGAACATACCTCCAGGAGTCGTGGTGCAGGGTTACACCCATTCTGCCGGAACTCAGCCAGGGACGTTCGTGACCTTGATGAACTGTATCGGTGGGCGTCTGGCACGGGTTCGTACCGAGATTCCCGCCGATTACAGCACGTCATATCCATCGGTTCTGGACCGCGTGGCAGACGGCCAGGAGATGCGGTTACGAGTGAAAGCCGACAATGTCAATGCGGTGTACCTTGTCTCGCCCGACTTCGACGACGCAGTTCAGTTGGATTTCACCAGGAAGCCGGGGGGCTATGTTGTCGTCGGGATTCCCGGCCTGGCGAGATTTGAGATTCTGTACCTGAACCGCGGACGCCGCGACATCATCAGGGAGAAGTACAAGTCCGTGGTGAGATCATTCCCCACGGTGAGATGAAAATGGGCGGGCCAAAGTGTCGGCCGGCGTTCGACCCGCCAGATCCGAACCACGCCCCCGCAGGTGATGGAGACCTGGGACTTGCTGACCAAGGACATCCGCAGAGCTATCCTGACCATCGTCGAGGCCGTTCAAGGCCGTTGGCCGCCGGATCCCGAGCTTCGCCACTCAGTCCACCTTGACGGGCACGTTGACGACTTCGAGGCGCCAGTCGTCAAACGACTTGCCGGTGTGCAGAATCCCGATCGTGTCGAACGCGTACGAATTGCCCACGCCGTAAACACTGTCGGGGGCCACGTTGAACGTCCAGACCGACTTGTCGGGAATCGGCCGCTTCCGATCCGTTTCGATGACCGATTTCAATTTTGCACGGCTGGAAGTGGCCAGCGCCTTGCCATCGGTGGCCTGCCAGTGCCGGAAACTCCCGTTGGAAGCGATCAGGCGGTTCATCATGGCGTTGGGAGCGCTGGAATGCTGGTGCGCTCGAAAGACCGCTCGCAGCTTGGCGCGGCCGGTGCTGGCGTAACCGAGCAGTGAAGCCGTCGCGGACCGGCCAAAGACAAGCGCACCGCGTCTTGGATCGTACGACAGAGCCGGATCGTCCCTGAACACCGCGTAGTCACTCCACATGAACCCGATCGTGGCCGGCGAGGTCGGCGATCGAGGGCGAAAGTCCTTCAGCCTGGTGTCGAGCAGGCTCTTGAGCTTGCTGTCGGATGTGTCCACCCAGTCGGGGTGCTCGGCCAGAAAACGCGCGCGGGCCAGTTCTCCCAGCATCTGGAAACGCTGTTCGCCACTCGCGTTGAGCAACGGCCGCGGATCATAGCCCGGCTCCATGCCACCGTGATTGCATTGAACAAAATCATTGCCGACCCCGGCATAAATCACGACGGGCAGGAAATCGTACATCCTCCAGATCGACAACGGCATCGTGTCGCGGCCGTACTTGGATTGGACTTCCTGCAGGAACCCATACCTGGCCGTTAGCTGAAAATCCTCGTGGTTTCCCCGAACGAAAAACACGCGCTTTGGATTCGCCAGTTTCAGCCGCAGCAACGTGTAGATCACCTCCACTCCATACGCTCCGCGGTCCGTGTAGTCACCGAGAAAGAGCAGGTAGGTGTTCGGCCGCTTGATCTTGAACCCTGTCATGCGGCCGCTGCGATTCAACCACTCGAGAGTCGCAATGAACGAGCGGATGTCTCCGTGAAAATCGCCGTGAAAGATCAGTTCCGATCCGGGTTCGGCAACCAGTTTCTGGGCAAAGGGCTGGAATCGAATGGCTGACCGCAGGAAGTAGGCACGGCGCGTGTCAAAGAACTCCCTGGGATCGGGCTTCTCGCCAATCCAGTTCGACAGGTCGGCGATCGCGGCCTGCTTCGTGTAACCGAACAGCTTGCTGACAAGCTGTTGCACGATCCGGAAGTCCTTCAGGGGCAATTGCTCCTTGCTGGGAAACCGCCCCTTCAGCACCCGGTTGGCCGGTGTCCGCAAGCAGCGGGCCTTCCAGTCACCGTAGGAGATCTCCTCGGCTGCCAGGGGATTGGCCGCAGCCGATGCGAGTGCCACAACCACGGCAAGCAGCGGTTGCATCAAGGCGGCAGGGAATCGGCGGTACGATTTCATGACGTATCGAAGCTCACTCTCCGGTCGGTCTTTAGCCAGCCCAGTCTGTTTCGAACTTCCCGTACCGAAACCGGAGCGTGTGTCGCCATCTTCCCCACAGAACCCCTGGATCTCTCAACACAAAACGGTAAGAGGTTCTCACAGCCTCCAAGTTCGGTGTGACCTACCCCCAGATCTTGTACCACTCCTAATGATAATGAGAGAGTTTCAGGTCAGTGGTAGTTCTGTGTTCTGGTGGATGAAGCGTAGCGGAATCCTCCAGAACACAGCTGGCCGCGAACGCGGCCGGGGTCTGGTAATCGAGAGCACTATGCGGTCGCCGGTGGTTGTAGTCAAGACGCCAACGGTCAATCACCCAGCGAGCGTCCGCCAGCCCGAGGAACAGCTCCCCGTTGAGCAACTCGTCACGGAACTTTCCGTTGAATGACTCCACGTAGCCATTCTCCCAGGGACTGCTCCTGGCTATGAACAGAGTGGTGACGCCAGCCTGGACCAACCAGCGTCGAATGCCCTTCGCGACAAACTCCGGCCCGTTGTCGCTGCGGATGTGCTCGGGAACACCGCGGATCGCAAATAGATACTGCAGCACACCGATCACGTCATCCGACGTGAAGCTCCGCCCCACCTCGATCGCCAGGCATTCGCGGGTGAATTCGTCGATCACCACCAGCATCCGCAACGCGCGACCGTCCTCGGTCCGCTCGGCAACGAAGTCGTAGCTCCAGACATGGTTCCTCCGCATCGCTCAGTGACGTACACAGCTGTTCTGGCTGCCACCGAGTGACAGGCGACGCTTTCTGTGCTGTTTTCTCGGGACTTGCATGCTTTCCTGCTTCCACAAACGGTGAACCCGCTTCGAGTTCACTCGCCAACCTTCGGCCTTCA
>Ga0310125_10000426_pt1 | contig 19589 bp, 12 predicted proteins | sample CB11b_Tmax_Bot8__FD_203508 | JGI IMG/M metagenome (GOLD analysis project Ga0310125, IMG submission 203508) | Marine microbial communities from Western Arctic Ocean, Canada - CB11b_Tmax_Bot8 | ecosystem: Environmental > Aquatic > Marine > Oceanic | place: Canada: Western Arctic Ocean | collected... | reverse complement strand
TCCACAACTGGTCGGCAGGGATCGGGCGAATCGTCTCGCCGTGGTAGGCCGACAAAAACCCCAGCAGCGTCCCCTCGTACCGCAAGACCCGCATGCCGTAGTGCTTCGTCTGAAACGGCTCGTCAATCCTGCCCTGTCGCAGCACGGTCACCTTGGGAGACCAGTGCACGAAGTCCGGGCTCTCGGTCAATGTGATCAGTCGGGTATTGGGTGGCCCGAAACGGACATAGGCCACGTAGCACCGCCGAGCCGGGTCCCAGAAACACGAATTGAGCGTGTCGCTGTGAGGGATCACCGGGTTGGTCGGCTCGGGAGTCCACTTCAGGCCGTCGGGTGAATAGGCCGCGTTGGTCGTGTAGTTTCGCGGCTTGCCGGCACCGTAGAGCATCTTGTACCGTCGGGCCGGATCGGGGTCGTGGACATCCTTGAAGACGTTGGGGGGATTGGCCGCTCTGAAGCCGGGAATGACATTGGACTGGTCCGCCGGGTTCACCACCGGCTTGACCCACTTGATCCCGTCGCGGGATGTGGCGTAGCACAACAGCTGGTCCTTCAGGTCGGCCGTGTAGACGCTGTACCACATCTTGAACAGCTTCTCCTGTTCGTCGTAAATCACCGACCCGCGGTTCAGCAGAGTTTTTTCCCATGGCTTGTCCGGAACGATCAGGGGATTTCGAGGGTGCTTGACCGGTTGGTGGAGGACTTTCCGGGCCCCCTCGAGCTTCTCGATGATGTAATCGTCGATGAACAGCTGTCGGCCTCGCAGGATCACCGCATCGCCGACCAGCTTGTCGTTGAGGTCCTTGAACAATAACGACCGCTTGTCTTCGGTGGCCGCGACCACCTCGGCTGCCGCCTGGACACGGTGGATCGCCACGCGGGCCTGGTTGACTTCTTCAATCGCCGTATCGATCACCGCGCCCAACCGCATCGCGTCCCCGTCGTTCGACTTGAGCGTCGTGGCCATCGCCTTCTGAACGTTCGAGATCTTCTCGAGTGTGGCCTGGCCGTTGCGGATCACCTTCGCGGCCGCACCATCGCCGTCCACGCCCGAAAACGCCTTCAGTGACCTGATCTCGCCGGCGAGTTGTTTCAATCGCCGGGCGGCCGCCTGGTGGGTCTCTCGAACATACTGCAAAGTCCCCGGCAGATTGTACGGCCGCCGCGGTGGCTGGAACTCTCGTGGATGCTCGATCTGATCGCTGATGCGGATCTCGTCAAGCAGGCCATGGCTGACATGCCCGAAGCCATAGTCCCAGATTCCCAGGTGCAGTCGTGACCCCTTGCCACCACTCTGTGCCCCACCGTTCTCGACCCGGATCACCCTCTTCCCGTCGACGAACACGTTGTAGACACTCTTCCCTGCACCGCCGGCGCAATCCCAGTTGACTTCCAGATGCTGCCACTGGCCCACTTTCAGGGGGACCGCCACGGTATAGCCCTTCGGCTCCGGGGTGTGCAGACCCAGCGTCATCGTGGAATTGTGAAAATACACCTCAATCGCCGAGAGCCGCTTCTTGTTGCCGGGTTGATGCGGAGGGCGATACCAACCAAAGAGTGGGTGGTACATCCCCTCCTTGTGATTCTCGACCCTGAACCAGAGTTCCGCCGTGCCGCGGATGGGATCGAGATTGCCAGTCGCGTCGTAGGTGCAGTTGGCGGAGTTGGAGATGAGATTCAGGGCACGCCCAAAACGGCCTCCATCAACCGTCCCGGCCAGCTTGTAGGCGTTGGCGACGACCGGCCGAGCGGTCCGGCTGCCCAGGGCAAAATCCGCGTTCGCTGTCGGTCCATCCGCGTGCACCAAAAACAGCACCTTGGCCCAGGCTGGTGAGGCCGTTGCTGCGACCAGGACGAATGCCACGAGCAGAACCTGGTTCAGTTGATTCGAGCGTCTCGACCGATTGAATTGCACTGCTGGGATCATGGGCCACCGATTTGTCTCTGCACCTGCCTCACCGACATGGGGCGGGCATGACTTGGATTTTTTTCCAGTCTACACTGGCCGTTTTGCAATCGCACGGTGCTGAGGCTCGGGCTCACCGAGACAGCTCGACAGAATCTTTGGCTTTGACGGATCCCCAGCAGATGAACCGCCTACCGCTCAATGCCGTCGCCAGCCTGGTCCTCCTGGCCTCCGTCGGTACGGCTGCGGCACAATCATCGAACACACCGGAAACACCGCAGCCACCCCGGTCTCTCGGGCGGCTTTCGGGCAAACAGCTGTTCATCGACGACTGGATCATCGCCCGGATGCAGGGACTCACCCGGGTGCTCAACCAACCCGTCAAACACCCACGCAATCCACTCGCCGTTCCCGACCTTCCCTGGGAGGAACACGGTTTCTATGCCAACGGCACGGTGATCTACGACGAGCAGGACAAGCTGTTCAAGGCCTGGATCCATCTCTGGAAACACAAGGGCAAGGAACTGGCAGCCACGACGGGGCTGTACGCCTACATGACATCGACTAACGGCGTGGACTGGAAGAAGCCCCTGGTCAACACGACCGAGAAGACCAACCGGATCGAGCCGCCGGCCGGGTCGAACGGATTTGCCGGCCAGGGAGTCATGAAAGACCTCCACGATCCCAACCCCGCCCGTCGCTACAAGATGCTCTACAACAGCAAACCCGACGGGACCGACAAGAGTCTCCAGAATGGGGCGGCCTATTCGCCCGACGGGATCACCTGGACCGCCGAACCGAGTAACCCTCTGATCCCCTTCGGCGACACGCAGAGTGCTCCGGTGTGGGACCCGGCACGAAGAAGTTACCTGGGATTCGTCAGGACCGGGCCACCCAACATCCGCGGGATCGCCAGGATCGAGAGTCGCGATTTCGTCAACTGGTCACCGAAGGTGCAAGTGTTCACGCCGGGCGAAGAGAAACTGGACCAGCCCTTCCGCAGTGTGCCGTACGGCATGAAGGTCATGCCCTATGAGGGTTGCTTCATCGGCCTCATCAACATGTACAACTGGGAGACCCTGGGACCGATCCCCAAGGACAAGCTGTTCCAGGACAAGGTCAACGTCCAGATGACCTTCAGCCGCAACGGCCTCACCTGGAACCGAGTCGGCTCGAACGGAGTGATCCCTCATGCTGATCTCTCGAAGGACCTCGACTGGGAGTCGATCGCCAGTAAGCAGGTCTTCCTGCAATACGGGAAACACAAAAAGGAATGGGACTGGGGCCAGCTGTATGCCTACCAGTCTCCGGTCGTGTTCCGCGACCGGATCTGGATCTACTACACCGGTCTCGGCAGCCGCCACTGGTCGAATTACCACGGAGATGACCGACCGCCCAAGAGCGGCATCGGCCTGGCCACGCTGAGACTCGATGGTTTTGTCTCCGTGCAGCCGCGGCCACAGACACCGTCGGGGACCCTGACCACTCGCCCGTTTGTGTTCCTCGGCAACCAGATCCTGGTCAACGCCGATGCCCGCGGCGGCTCGCTGCGGGTCGGGGTGCTCGAGGCTGATGGACGTCCGGTTGCTGGATTCACGGCCGACGACTGTCAACCGCTGGGGGACAACGCCTTGCGACACGCCGTGCGATGGAAGGACCAGCCCGATTGCCGGCTGGTCCAGGGACGGCCGATTCGCCTCCAGTTTCATCTCACCCGATCCAAACTCTACTCGTTCACACCCTCGATTCGCGTTGCTGCCCGATCCGCCATTGAGTGAATCCCGACCACCAACACCAGCAAGCCGCCACTTGACCTTCCGGACCCTCCACGTCCACCATGGGCCACCTGTCACCAACCGGAGAACATTACAATGATCACTGTGCTGGCAACGATCGAGTTGGCCGAGGGAAAGCGGACGGAGTTTCTGGAGGCGTTTCGCCAGGTCGTACCGCTGGTACAAGCCGAGGAGGGTTGCCTGGAGTACGGGCCGACTGTCGACGCCGTCACCGAGATCGAAAAACAGGCCCCGCTGCGTGAGCACACCGTGGTGGTGGTCGAGAAGTGGGAGAGTCTCGACGCGCTCAACGCGCACCTGGTCGCTCCGCACATGGGCAGCTACCGCGAACAGGTCAAGGACCTGGTCACCGGCATGAACCTCCAGGTGCTGCAACCGGCGTGACTCCTGAAAGTCAGTGGCCCCGGTCGTGAAACAGGTGCCCGCGCCATGGAACAGGACCTCATCCTCTCGGACGAGATCCAACGCTTCCGACCGGAGGATCCGATCGAGAGTGCGGCCACGCCTCCGGCGTCCTGGTACACCTCGAGTCGATTCCTGGACCTGGAAAAGGACTCGGTGTTCCGCAACTGCTGGCTCTTCGTCGGTCGCCGGGATCAGCTGCAGCAGCCGGGTGATTACTTCAGCGGGACCTTGCTGGGATGGCCCTACGTGGTCGTCCTGGACGACGAGGGTGCGACGCGGGCCTTCTACAACGTCTGCTCGCATCACGGAACCTGCGTGGCTTCGGGCGAGGGCACAACCGGGCAGTTTGTCTGCCCGTACCATGGATGGACCTACAATCGACAGGGAAAACTCACCGAGGCGCCCCTGGCCGGTGCGCTGCAGTCGCTGAAACAACGCAACCTGGACCTGAAACCCATCCCCGTCAGCCAGTGGGGCCCGCTGGTTGCCCTACATTTCGGAAACACCGCAACTCCACTCGAAACCGAGTTGGCACCTCTGCTCGATGCCTTCACGGTTGACCCATTCGAGAACCTCCAGTTCGTTCGCCGGGTCACCTACCATGTCGACTGCAACTGGAAGGTGTTCGTCGACAACTACCTCGATGGCGGCTACCACGTGGCCCAAGTGCATCCCGGTTTGACCGGCCAACTGGACATCTCCTTATACAGCAGCACCCTGGGCGACCGATGGTCGATGCAAACCTGCCCAGCCGCATCAGGCCCCGTCAGCGATCCCTCGGCGGATTTCGCCCAGCGAGTCGGTCAGCAGGCCGACTACGCGTGGATTCATCCCAACTTCATGGTCAATCGATACGGCCCGTGGATGGATACCAATGCCGTGATTCCACTCTCTGCCGAGAGTTGCCTCGTCGTCTTCGACTACTACCACGAGGGTTCCCCCGAGTCGGGTTTCCTGGAACAGTCACTGGTCGCATCCGACCAGGTCCAACAGGAAGACATCGAGATCTGTCACCGGGTCCAGGCGGGGCTCAACTCCGGAATCTACCAACAGGGTGTCTACGCTCCTGGATTCGAAGCACCGATGCTCCACTTCCACCGACTCCTGCACGCCGACTTCCGGGTGTAGCAACACTCTTGCTTCAGTCATCTGCGAACCAGTCAGGGCACCGCCACGGCGGGCGAGATCCTGATACGCTGAACTTTTCCGCAACCAGAACCGGCCAGGCCTGTACCAAATCGCGAGAGACTCCCCATGCACCACATCCTCTCACGCAGGCCGTTGAGTATCGCCATCCTGGCATGGACGGCGATCCTGCTGCCCTTGCAGCTGCAGGCCGCGGATTCCAGGAACCACTTTGCGATCGTCCAGCAGGGCAAGCCGGCCGCCACGATTGTCCTGCCGGCAAAGGCCAAGCAGTGGATCACGACAGCCGGAGATTGGCTGGTCGAGTATGTCCACAAGGCGACCGGTGCGAAATTGCCCCTCCACATCGAGGGGAAACCGCTGCCGGCAGGTCGGTTGATCTCCGTCGGCGAGACCCGGTTGGCCAGGGACGCGGGGATCACCGCTGAGAAGCTGAAGTGGGACGCGTGCCGTCTGAGGGTCAAGGGTCGGATCCTGTTCCTGCTCGGACACGACGACGCGGGCACCAAGACCCACGACTGGGTCGGCGCCCGAGGATCCAATCGCGCGGTTATCAAGCTCCTGGAAGACCACGCCGGTGTCCGCTGGTTCCTGCCCAGTCCCCACGGCGAACTCGTACCACGCCGAAACAACCTGCAGGTCCCCGCCAACATGGACGCACACTTTCAGCCCGCCTTTGCCTACTCGGATGGACGTTCCGTTTACGACGTCAACATCCTGAATGAACCGGGCAAGTCGCTGTCGGCTCAAGCCAACAACTACCGCAAGGCGGTCAAGGCCGCTCCGGGCGGACACACCTACTACGCGGCCGTCTCCGCCGATCAGTACTTTGAGAAGCACCCCGAGTACTTTGCCCTGATCGGCGGCAAACGGACCAAGCAGGGCAATCACCTGTGCACGAGCAATCCCGATGTCAAACGACTGCTGATTCAATACATGCGCAGTCGCTACGAACAGGGCCTCGACTGGGTGTCACTCGGACAGGAGGACGGTTTCCGGCGGTGCCAGTGCGATCGCTGCGAGAAGCTCGACAACTACCGCTTTACCGACTGGGAAGCGGATCGTCGTAAGCGAGGGATCCCGGTCCGCTGGGAACCGTTCCAGCGAACGGTACTCCGCGACAGGCCCTGTGAACGGCTGTTGTTGTTGCACAAGGACATTGCCGACGCCATCGCGGAAAGCCATCCGACGAAGGTGGTGATGTTGATGGCTTACGCGCCCACCGCCTGGCCCTCGAAAAAGATCCCTCATTTCGGCAAGCAGGTGATCGCCGAGATGATGAACCTGAATCCGGAATACATCGACGCCTGGCGAGGCAAGGTGGCGGGGTTCACCGGGTTCACCTACTGGTTCAATACGCAGTGCCCGATGGGCGTCAACCTGCACATGACCGCTGAGGAGGTCACCGCGCGGCTGAGGTACCTGCACAAGAGCGGTTTCATGGCCATCAGCCTCGACCCGGCCGGCAACTGGGGACTCGAGGGACCACTCAACTACCTGATGGGACGTCTGCTGGGCGATCCGTCTCAGGACCACAAGGCGATCGTCGCCGAGTATTGCCGCGGGGTCTTCGAAGACGCCAGCCAACCGATGATGCGGTTCTTCGAACTACTTCAGCAGCGGCTGGCCCAGGTGATCCCGATCCCCGACACCGACATCGCCGCCGACATCCGCAACACACAACTGCCCCGCTGGCTGACCACTTCCCAGATGTACCTGTCGATGTACCCGCCGGATGTGCTGGGCACGCTGGAGTCCCACTTGAGCGAGGCCGAGAAGCTCGCCAGGACCGAACGCGCCAGGGGCTGGGTGAGACTCTCACGTGATCACTTCGATTTCATCAAGCTGCTCACCGAAATGCTGATCTCCTACCGCGCTTACCAGGTCCGTGCCAGCGTCGGAAACCGAACCGAGCTCAAGCAAACCGTCGATCGATTCGAAGACTACCGGATCAGGATCATCAGCTACAGCAAGGAGTACACCGACCGGTGGTTTCCCGGCCACGGCACGTTCTGCAAGTGGCTGGTGGGCAATCTCGAAAACACCACCACCGCCTATTACGTCTCCTGGGAAGCACGCAAAGCGACGGTCCTGAAGAAGGGAGTCCGCGGGATGGCGATGGGATACGGCACGTCCTACTACTACAGCTTCATCCGCGAACCGCTGACCCTCGACCTCGAACCGGCTCGCTGATTCTGCCTGAGGTGACCGGCTGGTTCAGACCCCGACGGAATCCTGATACGAATTCAGCTCGATCTTCGGCGTATCCGCCACATTGACCCAAACGTGCACGTGCGGCTTGCCTCGGAAGTACCAGACGAATGAGGGGCCTTCCAGTCGCCAGTTGTCCCACAGGCCGTCTTTGCCGAGATCGCCTTCCTTGTAAAACGCCAGGTGACAGGCATCGAGACCGCCCTGGGTCTTCAGACAACGGGTCACCTCGTCCTGGTCCGACTGACGGAAGGGTTCCAACAACAGTTTCAAGACCGACTGCATGTGTTCCCGCTGATCCGCCGACATGTCGGTCACCGGAATCCCGTGGAACCGACCCCCCGGTCCACCGAACTCGACACGTTCTTCCGAGGGCATCCCCCGGGTCACCAACGCCTGGGTTCGCTGCTTGCCGTTGAACATGTCGTACAACTTGTTGGCTGCCAACGCCTGGTGCCAGAACACGTTTTCGGGGTGATTGGGCTTTTCAAAAGTCGCCTGGCCCTCGTGTGCGTAGAGAATCGGACCGCCGAAGGCGACGTGATCGGCGCTGTTGCCGTCGCAACGGAGCGTCATGTGGCGAGAGGCCAGCACGAATTCGAACTGGTTCGTACCCGGCTTCCCGAACACGGCAATCGACTGCTGCCGGCCAAATCCGCCGACGTCGTCATTGAGCTGCTGGTCCCACCGCTTCCGCCAACCGGGATGGGTCATCCCGTCAAAGATGCCACGCATCAACGATTGCTGCTCGGCGGTGAAGAAGCCGCTCTGGATCGACGGCTTCGTGATTTTCCAGTTGTTCTCGAGCCGCGTTCTCAACAGGCCGCGATTCTTATCGACGTAATTCCAGTCGAAACAGACTGCCTTCTTCTGTTCCACGCTGAAGGTGTCGTACAGAGTCTTGACCAGCGTCTCGGGCGTTTTTACCTCCTTGACCGGAGCGGCCCCGGCTTGGCCCGACAGCAGCGGAATGCCCGAAGCCGCCAGGGCGACCGCCCCCGCCTGTCTCAGAAAATCACGTCGATGCCCGGGAGCGTAATCGGTTGGTTGTCCCCAGCCGCCGTCGCATTCGATTGCCATCGTTCGCTCTCCGCAGGTTGACAGGATTCGCAGCGAAACCACGACCGACACGGTCACATCGCACGGCGCATCCTATTCCGAAGCGACTCGCGCTTCAATTGAATCCCGAAGAAGAGAGTACCGGTCCGAGCGGTGGACTTCGAAAGCAGCAACTAGAGGCCATTGGCAAAGTGACTGATCAGCCGGTCGACACGGTCCGCGTGACCCGGCAGGCTCTCCGGGGTGTGTCCACCCAGGGGGTAGACGAAGTACCGGTAGGCGGGGACGTGGGCACCCAGGTGCCGCATCATTCGGTCGAGACGGTCGCTGTGAGCAATCTCCAGCTTCGTATCCAATTCTCCGTGGTGCATCTGCAGGATCGGCAGGTCGTCGGCAAAGTACAGTGGCGACCGGAACAACAGTGCCTTCCGTGCCTCGGCCAGCGTCAGTTCGCCATCCAGGAAGGGGTCAACGACGCTGGCCATCAACTCCCGCAGAGCCCCCGTGCCGCCTTCGCCGCCGCTGGCGACCAGGTCTTCGGCATCCGCCTGGAACAGAAAGAAGTCGGTCGCGCCGAAGAGGTTGACCACGGCACCAATCCGCTCGTCCCGCATACCGACGTGCAACGAGACATTACCACCACGGCTCATGCCGTATGTGACAACCCGTGACTCGTCGGCTTCGGAGATCAACTGGAACACCGAATCCAACAACGCAATCGCATCGTCCGCGTCACGGTCTGCCCCACTTGAAACGCCCTCGGACCGAAACTCCCCCAGGATGCCCGCATCCAACGTCTCCGAGCGGTACGACGGTGCCACGACGAAGAACTCGTCGGCAATCACGCTGCCGGGTTGACGATTGTCGAGATCGAAGATCCGCTGGATGTGCACTCCGTTGCCGGCCCCGTGGTTGAACAACAGAACCGGAAACGAACCCCCGCAGGTGAAGTTTCGAGGAAAACGGACTGCTCCGTAGTGGCGGTTGCCGTCGACGACGTGCGAGACGACCACGAACCGCGAGCCTTCGATCACTCCGGCGATCTCGACTTCAACCGCGGCAGCAACCGGGTTGCGTGTCGCCCACTCCGCTCGAACCGCAGCAACCTCCAACCGGGTCGGCGGTGCAAACAACTCGGACAAGCCGGTTTCCCCAGAGTTGGCTCGTGAAGTCAGTGTCAGGAACAGGCAGATCGACAACCCTGCCCACCTGCCGCGTCGTGTCTCCTGGCTCATTTCAGTCTCCCGGGTTGGTGAAGCGGCCGCTCGAACACGTGGGCTCAACAGGCCGCGACAAACGACTTACGGACCGAAATGAGTCCGTGATGAGGAGGTCTCGATGGCCCCGCTCAACGGTAACTACCGTCGAACCGCGCGAACCTTGCACCGATTCCAAAAGAGTTTCCGACAATCGAGCAATTTCTCGGCACCGCGGCACACTCCACGCAACTCACTGCGGCTGGAGCACTCGATTGATCAGGCCGAGCCCCGCTGCGACCGGTCGTGGTGCGCTTTTCACGGCCGGGTGGATTGTGTTGCAATGACACAGGACGAATCCCCTGGACGTCACGCAGTCAGCCCCAGCCCGCAAAGCAAGGAAATCCTGATGTCTCTCCGTTGGTTCGCGATTTGTGTCGGTCCGATCCTGTCCCTGTCTTTCCTGGTACTCAGTGCCACAGCAGAGGCTCCGGCCGACCCTCCCCTCACCGTGACGACTGCCGATGTCGAGGAGATGATGACGTCGCTCTCGAATTGGGGACGCTGGGGAAAAAGCGACGAGTTGGGCACACTGAACCTGATCACTCCGAAGAAGCGGAAACAGGCGGCGCGTCTGGTCCGCTCGGGAGTGTCGGTCTCGATGGCCCACGATGTCGTCAAGGTCAAGATGGACGACTCGACACCTTTCGAGCACGAGGTGATGCTGGGTGCGAACACCGGTGACGTGGGGGGAGTTGGAGACCGCTACTCGGTGCAGTACCACGGCTTCACGCACACGCACATCGATGCGCTGTGTCACATCTTTTACAAGGGAAAGATGTACAACGGCTTCTCCTCGAAACTCGTCAAGCGGACCGGGGTCGGCAAGCTCTCGATCAACCGGGTCAAGAACGGCATCTTCACCCGCGCGGTGCTGATGGACATGCCAGCACTGTTCGGTGTCAGGTATCTGTCGGGCAAGCAGGCGATCTATCCGAAGCACCTGGAGGCCTGGGAAAAGAAGGCGGGCATCACGGTGCAGCCAGGCGACGCCCTGCTGATTCATACCGGACGCTGGACGCGGCGGAAGATCGAGGGGCCGTGGAAAATCATGCAGGATTCGGCCGGGCTGCACGCATCATGCCTGCCCTGGCTGAAGCAGCGGGACGTGGCGATCATCGGCAGCGACCTGGCCCTGGACGTCATGCCCTCGGGGATCGACAAGTTCGAGCTGCCGGTACACTGCGTCGTGATCGTCAGCTTGGGCATGTGCATTCTCGACGTGCTCGACTTTCGCGCGATCGCCGCCGAATGCCGCAAGCGGAAGCGGTGGGAGTTCCTGCTGACCGTCTCACCCCTGGCCGTGGAAGGCGGCACGGGGTCCCCCGTCAATCCGATCGGAACCTTTTAGAGATTTGGCCATGGCATGTCCGGAGCGGAACTCAAAGACGAGGACGGAACGCGGACTCCGGCCACGACGCAGGTGTCCGCGTTCCGCCGGATTCATCACGCCGCATTGATTCATGAAAGTCAAAGAGACACTCTCATGCAAAGACGTCACCTGTTTTGCGTACTGCTTGTCGTCCTGACCCTCACCGCGTCGCCGCAACACGCGTTCTCGTGGAGCAAGGGACACCGATTGATCCGTCTCTGGGCAGTCGCTCGCCTGCCAAAGTGGCAACGGGACCTCCTGGGTTCCCGGGCACTCTCCCGGCTCTGCAAGGAATACACCTCTCTGCAGGACAGGCACGCCGGAGGCAAAGCACCGGAACTCGACCCCTACTGCGTCGTGCCCGGGGTGCGGTTGTCGCTGCACGATGTGAACCCGGCCGGGCCGAGTGCCAAAGCGACACTGTGGTACATGGACCGGATTCGCGAGGAACTGAAGTCCGGCGAAACCGACGAGGCGATGAAATTTCTCGGCGTGCTGTGTCACTGGAACGAGGATCCCGGATCCCCGGGAGCCCACAGCAGCCCCATCAGCGAATGGCAACTCAAGACACTGATTCCACCACCAAAACAGAAACAGCGATTCAACTACCTGTTCGGAGCAGGCGGCATCATGGACACCGGCGACTACAAGATTCCCGACGTCGTCTATCGACCACAACTGCTCGGCAGAACGCGGGAGGAAGCCGCCCTTCGGATTCTGCAACATCAACGGCTCCTGCAACGGCGTGCCGGTACCCGCATCATCCCGATCGTTCAGGACGAGATGTATGGCGACGGCCGGAAAGCCCTGGAACATCACGCCGAAGCAGCACTCGACAATGCCAGACACACCGCGGACGTGATCTACACGACCCTGTGCCTGGCAACAGGACGATTCGACAACGATCAGCCTTCCCGGAACCGACAACCCCTGGCTGAATGGCTTCCTGAATTCCGTGGCGGCATGATCCCGCATCCCTATTACGTGAACCCGTTCCTGGTCAACCAGTCGATGGATGCCCGTCGCCAGTTGCACCCATTGGCCCTGCCAGAAGACGGTTCAAAGATCCTCTCCGGCTACGGCATGGGAACACCATTTTCACTCGACTTTGTCCTCGCTCCCGGAACGGTGTTCGACCGTTTCAGTTGCCAGGTCGGGCTGCACCCGACGGCCGGCCCCCGGGGATCGGTTGCGTTTGTGGTCTTTGCGAATGGAAAGCCACTGATCCGCACCAAGCCGATGAAACCGGGTAATCCGCCGGTCACAATCCAGGTCGCTCTTCCGCAGGCCGACATATTGACACTGTCGTTACGAACCATCGCACAGGACGGATCCACCGCGAGCCACAATCTCACGACGTGGGGCAATCCGACCCTGCATCGACGAGCGAATTAAGTCCCGTCCATCCCCGTGCTGATGTCCTTCGGCCGCTGCCTCGGCCCACGTCACGTCATTCGGCTTCGCCACTCGCGGGTTGATGCCTCACAAGACGCCAGGTCAGGACCAGGATAACAACGGATGCGACACTTCCCATTTTCACGCCAAGCAGCTCGGGATATGTAAGGACCCCAAGCACCAGCACGACCTGTGGAACCCACCAGAATTCCTGCACGGCGATATAGACGAACTCCAGGATCGTCTGCGGTTGATCACACTGGAAATAACGCCCAACCAAAAAGACCACTCAGCAAGGAACACACAAGGCCACCGTACAGATCCCGGCATCAATTCTCTCGCTTTGATCGGCGAGCAAACGAGCTGTGATGACAGTAGCCAGGCCGGTGCCTGCGAAGAACATCACACTCATCTCGTATCCAGTAGAGCCTCGTTTGATGATTCCCATTCACATCAACTCCCTGTGGATCCGGGGAACACCGTAACGAGGATTCGCTTTCGGATCAGTCAGATCCGGGTGATCCTCTCATTTCCACTGGTACAACGAGAGCGGGGTAAGGTCACAGGCCCACAGAGATCAGGCAAGGTCAAAGCGATCCAGGTTCATCACCTTGTTCCACGCGGCCACAAAGTCATTCGCAAACACCTGCTGCGAGTCATCACATCCGTAGACTTCCGCGATGGCTCGGAGTTGGGAGTTCGAACCAAAGACAATGTCGACGGCTGTGCCGGTCCATTTGACCTCGCCCGTCCCGCGATCGCGTCCCTCGAACACGTGCTCGCATTCGGAGGACGCCTGCCACTCCGTGTTGTTGTCGAGCAAGTTCACGAAGAAATCGTTGGTCAACGACCCGGGCCGGTCGGTGAAGACGCCCAGTTCCGACTGCCCGGTGTTGGCGTTCAGGACACGCATGCCGCCGACGAGCACCGTCATCTCAGGAGCGGTCAGCGACAGCAGGTGCGCTCGATCCACCAGTTGCTCTTCGGCCGGCCTCGGGTGGCCGTTTCCGACATGGTTGCGGAACCCGTCTGAGGTCGGTTCGAGCACGGCGAACGATTCGACATCGGTCTGGTCCTGCGACGCATCGGTACGGCCCGGGGAAAACGGCACCTGAACATCGCATCCGCCGTTTTTCGCAGCTTGCTCGACTGCGGCACACCCGCCCAGGACGATCACGTCAGCCAGCGAGACCGCCTTGCCATCGGACTGTGAACTGTTGAAGTCCGCCTGGACCTGCTCCAGAGCCTGCAGGACGCCGGCCAGTTCGGACGGGCTGTTGACAGCCCAGTCCTTCTGCGGTGCGAGACGAAGCCGAGCCCCGTTCGCTCCGCCTCGCTTGTCGGTGTCACGGTACGGGGCCGCCGAAGCCCAGGCAGTTGAAACGAGTTGAGATACCGACAGTCCTGAGGCGAGGATCTGGGCCTTGAGCGTCGCGATCTCCTGCTCCCCGATCGGGTCATCATCGGCGTCAGGGACGGGGTCCTGCCACAGTTGCGCTTCGGGAACCAGCGGTCCCAGACACCGCGAGACGGGCCCCATGTCGCGGTGCGTCAGCTTGTACCACGCCCGGGCAAACGCGTCGGCGAACTCGTCCGGATTCTCGTGGAACCGCTTGGAAATCGGTGCATAGGCCGGGTCTATTTTCAGCGCGAGGTCCGTTGTGAACATCATCGGAGCGTGCTTCTGCGACGGGTCGTGAGCATCCGGCACGGTGCCCACGGCAGTTTTGTCCGTCGGAGTCCACTGCGTCGCACCGGCGGGACTCTGCACCTGTTCCCACTCATAACCGAACAGGTTGTCAAAGTAGTTGTTGTCCCACTTGGCCGGCTCGGTCGTCCATGCGCCCTCCAACCCGCTGCTGATCGTGTCGCCGGCCTTGCCACTGCCGAAGCTGCTCTTCCAGCCCAGGCCCTGGTCCTCGAGGCTGCCACCTTCCGGCTCGACACCGACGAATTCGTCCGCATCGGCAGCACCGTGGGCCTTGCCGAACGTATGTCCACCGGCAATCAACGCCACGGTCTCCTCGTCATCCATCGCCATGCGGGCAAACGTCTCCCGGATGTCAATGGCTGCAGCCAGCGGATCCGGGGTGCCGTTGGGGCCCTCCGGATTCACGTAGATCAACCCCATCTGAACTGCCCCGAGCGGATCCTGGAGATCGCGCTCACCGCTGTAGCGTTCGTCTCCGAGCCACTCACTCTCAGGACCCCAGTAAATGTCCTCCTCGGGCTCCCAGACGTCTTCCCGTCCGCCGGCAAAGCCGAGCGTCTTGAATCCCATCGACTCCAGGGCACAGTTCCCGGTCAAGACCATCAGGTCGGCCCAGGAGATCTTCCGGCCGTACTTCTGTTTGATCGGCCACAGCAGACGGCGGGCCTTGTCGAGGTTCACGTTGTCTGGCCAGCTGTTCAGAGGCGCAAAGCGGAGTGTGCCGGAACTGGCGCCGCCCCGGCCATCGGAAATGCGATAGGTGCCGGCGCTGTGCCACGCCATGCGAATGAAGAACGGCCCGTAGTGGCCGTAGTCGGCCGGCCACCAGTCCTGCGATGTGGTCATCAACTCGTCGATGTCCTGCTTCAGGGCATCCAACTCGAGCGTCTTGAACTCCTCGGCGTAGTCGAAGCCTTCCTCCATCGGATCCGACAGCGACGAGTTCTGGTGCAGAATCTGCAGCTTCAACTGGTTCGGCCACCAGTCTTGATTCGAAATGGCACCGGCAGCCGTGTGTCTTTGGGAGGCGCTCATCGGGCACTGGCCGTCGCTGTTCATGATGTCTCCGATCGCTTCTGAGAGGTGGTTTCCAGCACCGAACGCGGGAGAGACCGCTTCACGGCTGGACTACGTTGAATGAGAAAACCCTGGGTCCAAGGCGAAACTGAGTTGTGCAGGACCGGCATCGCGCAGTCAAGTACACCACCTGACATCGCGGACAGGACAAGAGCCTGACAGTCGGGCAACTATGCCCTTGGCGGTGGCCGGAGTCAAGACGCCGGAGGTCCCTCACCCACGCCACGGGGATGTGATCTGCTGAGGCCGGCTTGCACTTGATTGCACCATGCCGAACGCTCAATCAGACGACCTGCTGCCAAGAAACCGAAACGAGTACAGGTCGGCGTCTTTGACGTCAAACCGCACCCTTACTGGCTTAGCGGAAAATGGACGGTTCCCGTCTGTATTCCAGGTAACGAACTTCGCGATCTCATCACCCTCAAGCGGATCGCAGTCATCCGCCGAGAAATTGGCCAGTGGCCGGCCGTCGGCGTGCTGGATCTCGACCCGCACGTGGCCGCCGGGACGGACCAGGTAGTTGATCTCCAGTCGTCCGCCCGCCACCTTCAGTGGCCGGGGCGTTCTGGGAATCGAAATCGCCCTTGGTGATCAGCGGACCGTCGCTGATTGTCCAGCGGATGCCGTCAGGCGGCTTGAAAGCAAAGACGGTCATTTCGCCCTTCACGGCGTAATGCGGCCTGCCGGTCCTGTGGAGTTGCAAAGGGTGTCCAACCGTTGCGTCCGGTGTTCGCCTCGAGTCCCCCCCCCTGTCCCCTCCTCTCGGTCTTTGCGGCTCTTTGTCGGTTTTGCGTAAACCGCTGTCCCGGAAACGACTTGTGAGGTACGATACCTCGTACAGTTGCAGTACCGCCGACGGCATGGACGCTTGTTTTCCAGTTTTTTCGTTTCCGTCCAGGTTTCTCGCCATGCACGTGACCTTCGTGTCACTGGGATCCGAGCTGATCGGGGTCGAATATCTTTCGGCCTACCTCAAGAAGTATGGTCACAGCACGAGCCTGGCGCACCACCCGGCACTGTTCAACGACCGCTTCCAGCTCAACATGCCGATGCTGGCGAAACTGTTCGACCAGGATGACCGGATTGTCGAGTACATCCTGCATCTGGATCCCGACCTGATCGGTTTCAGCTGTCTGACCAACACGTTCGAGTGGTCAATCGAGATCGCTAGGCGTGTCCGCGAGCAGAAGCGAATCCCGACCATCTTCGGCGGCGTGCATCCCTCGGCGATTCCCGAATTCGTGCTGGGATACGACGAGGTGGATTATGTCTGCGAGAGCGAGGGCGAGGTGGCGTTGCTGGAACTCTGCAACGACCTCGAGTGTGGGGGCAACGGCACCGGGATCAACAACATCTGGGCCAAGCCCGACGGCGAGATCACTCGTCCTCCGATGGTCAGCAGTTTTCTGCAGGATCTCGATTCCCTGCCGTTTCCTGACAAGGAACTCTACGCCGGCGCTACGCCGTCCCGGAGCGTCTACCGGACAATGACCGCCCGCGGCTGTCCCTACCGCTGCACCTTCTGCTTCAACAACTTCTTCGCCAACCTGCCCGACGAGGGAATCGCGAAGGACTATGTTCGCCGGCGATCGGTCGACAATGTCATGGAAGAACTTCACCAGGGCAAGGAGCGGTTCGACTTCCGTCAGCTCGAGTTCCACGATGACATCTTCACGATGCACAAGGACTGGTTGCGGGAGTTCCTGCCGCGGTTGAAGAAGGAAATCAACGTTCCCTTCTATTGCGAGACCCATGCCAAGTTCATGGACGAGGAAGTCGCCCAACTGCTCAAGGACGGGGGCTGTGCCGGAACGAAAATGGGCATACAGTCTCTCGGAGAATTCTCCTACAAGCGGACCATGCTCAAGCGGGCCGAGAAGGAAGAGGACCTGATTCGCGCGCTCGACGCCTGCCGCACGGTCGGGGTCCAGCTTGATGCGGACCACATCTTCGGGCTTCCCGAGGAGACACAGCAGCACCGGGACCGTGCCCTGACGTTCTATCGAGAGCATACGCCCGGCCGGATCGCCTGCTTCTGGCTGACGTACTTCCCCGGGATCGAGATCACGACCAACGCCCACGAGGCGGGCCAGATCACCGACGAACAGCTCAACGACATCCACCGTGGCAAGCTGCTGTGGTACCACCAGATCCAGGCGATGACACCGGAGGGCCGCAAGAACCTGAAGGAGAACTCCGGCTACATGATCGCGTTTCACCTGATGCCGGTGGTTCCGAAATTCCTGAGACGATTTGTCGCCCCCAACGTCATCCGTCGCATCCCGCTGATGGGTACGTTTTCTCGTGGGGTCATGGCACTGAAGATGCTCAAGGACTTTGTGTTCGGTGGCTCTTTCGACGCGTGGGTCTATCTTCGCGGATACCTGTTCTTCATCTTCGGTCGGGGCAGGCATCTGAACACGATCCCCAAGTCGTCGCGTGACCAGACACCACCACCTGCCACCCCCGATGCGGATCCCGTTCCGGTCGCCCAGCAGTCGGTCTAGCCGTTTCGGCCTCTGCCCGCAGGACCTGTCAGCCGATACGTGTGTGTGGTTCTCGTAACGATCAGGGCCGCCGGCGAAGGATCACCAACTGAAACCAGAGCCTGAGCAGGTCGACGGCCGCCAGGACGACATGACCGAGACCGGCACCGCGAGGGTCGCCGGCCATCCGCCGTTCGGGTTCGACATCCACCTTGCCCAAGCGGTGGCCGCGGCGAACCGCCCGGATCATTCGCTCGGCCTCAGCAAAAACGCCTCGCGAGGACAGGGGGATTTCCTCGACCAGCGTCCGCCGTCGGCATTTCGTGCTGCCGGGATCGTATAGTTCGACCCCAAACATCACCCGCGGCAACCAGCGATAGCACCACGAGACCAACTGGCGGTAGAGCGTGTATCGCTTGAAGGTTCGTCGGCAGACGACGATGTCGAAGTCGTCCAGCAACGGCACGATCCCTCTGAGTGCCTCGGGGGGGTACTCCCCGTCGGCAGGGATATCAAAGATATAATCGCGCGTCGCGGCCTGGTTGAGTTCCTCGAACGTGGCCGCGATCCCCCGGTTCTTCTGGTGCGTGATCACACGCACGACATCGGGGTGATTTCGGGCAATCGACGCGGCGATCTCACCGGTCCCATCGGTGCTGGCGTCGTCAAGAATCAGCACCTCGAAGTCGTCGCTGCACTCGACCAGCACTTCCAGGCAACGGCCGAAAACGGCCTCGAGCGTGGCTTCCTCGTTAAAGGCGGCAATCACCAGCGAGATGGATGGCATGTCGACGGCGACTCAGACCAGCGAACGCAGTCCGTCCACGACCTCATCGACCTGGCCGGGCAACAGTTCGGGGAACATCGGCAACGAGAGAATCTCGGACGCCAGTTTTTCGGCCACCGGAAACTCTCCCTCACTATACCCGAGATGAGCACAGCAGGGCTGGATGTGCAGGGGTAGGGGATAGTGGACTCCCGTTCCCACGCCGATGTCGGTCAACGACTGACGGATCCTGTCTCGCTCGGCCACTCGAACCACGAACAGGTGAAACACGTGTTTCCCCCCGTCCTGCTCCTTGAGGCATCGCACACCATCGAGCTTCGCCAGCCCCCGCAGGTAGCGGGTGGCCAGCTCCCGGCGACTGCTGTTCCAGTCGTCCAGGTGTGGCAGCTTGACGCCGAGCACGGCGGCCTGGATTCCGTCCATGCGATCGGTGCGGCCGAGCAGTTCATGGACGTAACGTTCGCGAGACCCGTGGTCCCGCAGCATTCTCAATCGCTCGGCCAGCGCCTGGTCACTGGTCGTCACACATCCCGCGTCGCCCAGTGCGCCCAGGTTCTTGCTGGGATAAAAACTGAACGCGGCTGCGTCTCCCAGGCTTCCGGCGGGGCGGTTTTCCCTGAGGGCACCGTGGGCCTGGCAGGCATCCTCGATCAGCATGAGTCCCTTCCGGGCCGCCAGGCTCTGCAATGAGGACATGGCGGCCGTCTGGCCGTAGAGGTGCACGGGTAGAATGGCCGCCGTCTGGCCGGTCACCGCTGCGGCCACGGCATCCGTGTCGATCAGCGCCGTGTCTTCGTCAACATCGACGAACACCGGCGTGGCCCCGGCCAGCAAAACGGCTTCGGCATCAGCCACAAACGTGTTGGCCGGCAGGATGACCTCGTCACCCGGCCCGATGTCAGCCGCCCGCAAGAGCAATTCGAGTGCTCCGGTTCCCGACCCCACTCCAACGCAGAACCGCGTCTGGCAGAACTCGGCAAAC
>Ga0310125_10000425_pt1 | contig 19630 bp, 13 predicted proteins | sample CB11b_Tmax_Bot8__FD_203508 | JGI IMG/M metagenome (GOLD analysis project Ga0310125, IMG submission 203508) | Marine microbial communities from Western Arctic Ocean, Canada - CB11b_Tmax_Bot8 | ecosystem: Environmental > Aquatic > Marine > Oceanic | place: Canada: Western Arctic Ocean | collected... | reverse complement strand
TGCTGTTGAACAGGGTCAGGTCCGCAGTGCCGACCGAGTCCGCAACGGTGGTGCCGTTGCTCTCGTCGAAGGCCCAATGGTGTACCAGTCCGGAAGGGGCTGCCGGCGCGCTGACTCCACGTGTGAAGGCGCTGGCCGGCACCACCTGCTTGCTGACGTTGGGCCCTTCCCATGAGACGATGAAGCCAGCCCAGCCACCGTGCTCGAAGAACTCGGTGCGCAACGAATGCTCACCCGCATCCATCCATACGGTGTCGGAGACCTCGCTCATTCCGTGGACTCCCTGGTTGTCGACGATCTCCACGTCGTCGAGCCACAGTTTCGTTCCGTCGTCGCTGTTGAGATAGAAGGTCCAGTTGCCCGAATCGGGAATGGTGATGGCGCCGGTGTGTCGAGCTGACCAGTAGTCGACGAAGCGATTGTCGAGCCCGGCCCATTGACTGGAGGTCGCAGCATGGTCGATGTTCGGCTCGGAGCGCCAGTAGTCGGGAGTCCTGCCAGTCAGGTCGGGCATCTGACTGGAGTTGTACGAGAGACCGGCATTGTCGAAGTACTCTGCGAGCAGGCCGCTGGTGGCGCTCGCAACGCTGGCCGTGCAGGCGGCTGGCTCCAGCACCCCTTCCAGCGCGGCGTTGCCACCCTGTTTCACCGAAGTCTGACGACCCCATGAGAATGTCTCACCGCTTGCCAGAGGAGGGTCTTGCGCAACCCAGTACTTCGAACCTGAACTCCAGCTGGAACTCGAGGTGTCGAAGCCCGAGTTGGGCAGCCAGTTCTGCCCCCACGAACCATCGTTCGAACCCCACGATGCGTAGAACATCACGTTCGTCTCGTTGGTAACGAAGGTCGAGTTCTGGTTGAAATGGACGGGCAGTCCCATCCCGCCCGCCAACGTGGTGTTAGCGTAGTAGAGCATGTCGTTCCACCACTTGTAGCCCGAGCCGTTGCGGTTGGTGGCGAGATCTAGCACGACCTGGCCGCGGTTTCCGAACGAGTTGTTCGCTTTCTCGATCAGGCCCAGCGCCGTATCGACCGAGTAGCCTGTCAGCCGGGTCACCAAGTAGAATCCATACTTCTCGCGGGAGAACTGCTCCATCACGCTGTCCGAGGCCGGGCCATAGGTGTGCCCCGCCCACCAGTTGACGTGGATGGTGTTGTTGTATTGCCCATTGATGAGCCCGATCTCAGAATCGAATGACGCCCGCGCGTTGGTCGACCCGGAGACGCGCAGCGGCACACCCTTGGTGGTCACGAGATAGTTCAGTTCGTTGGTCAGGTTGCGGTCCAAGATCATCTGGCGCAGCGGGTCTGCGAAGTAATCGTCGAACTGCTGGTTATTGATCGTCTCACCAGTCGGCGTGCTCTCGTTGTCGAACAGGAACACGTGCTCAGATGAGATGTTACGCGCGCCTACGAACGCCCAGCCGATGGTGCGGCTGGCGGCGCTGTTGTTGTTGATGAGCACCCCGACGTCAGAGTAATCGGTGTAGGAGAGGAAGGTGAACCCCTCGGGAACGGCGACATCCCTGAACGGCGTCTCGTTCCAGACATCACCAGACCAGCGTGGTTGCGCCGTCCCGTTGAGGGTGGACGCAGGTTCGGTGGAGAGCAGCGGTGCGACGCTCACGCACAGCAGCATGGCCGCGAACAGCGAGACACAGCGTACGCTGGACACGTCCTGAGATGCATTGGATGTGCTCATGAGATTGTCGCATGGAGGTGCCCTTGGAGAAATGTCACCGTGGTGCGTTGCCAAAGGCAGCATCGAACGGTATATTGCAGCCAGCCCCCCCTGCGGCGCTGCATGTCGGAAGTCGTCATCGCTCGAACCTGCCGTAATGCCATGCTGAAGGTCATCTTCGCCGACATCACCCGCTTCGAAGGGGGTGATGTGATGGTCACCACAGCCAACAACAGACTGGCTGGTCGAGAGGGTGTCGATGGTCTCGTCCACGATGCCGCAGGACCAGGGCTGCGAGCGGCGTGCAACGCCATCGCCGCTGAGCGCCGGGCGAAGAACCTGCAACCCTGCCCGGCCGGAACCGCGGTGACGACCGACGCCTTCGACCTGCCCACTGAGAAACTCATCCATGTGACCGGGCCGGACTGCCGCCGACCCAACCAGGACGAGGGTCGCAGAGACCTGCTGCGCCAGTCCTACGAAGCCATGTTCGAGGAACTCGCCAAACTGAAGAAAAAGGAGAAACAGACCGTGGTGGCATCACCGTTGAGCATGGACGTCTTCGCCTACCCACACCGGGAGGGGGCGCGCGTGACGATGGAGGTTCTGCTCACCTGGCTCGACGCCATCGAGGATGCCGGTGTCAAGGAATACGTGATAGTCACCCAAGAGCAGAACTTCATCACCAACCTGAAGACCATCTACCGCGAATCAGAAGATCAGCTACCAGGCTTCGACTCCACCCGCGAATATCGCTAGTCACTCGTGCTTCGGCGCTCGAACCACAATGGTTCAGACGCACAAGGATTTTCTCTGTGACAATTACAAGAAATTTAGCCATGGATTCCATACCTTCAATGTTCCAACAGCCAATAATCCACCCAAGAGAATCACAAACAAGTTAGAGGTCAGTCCTCCGACTACGATTAAGATGAATCCGGCGCCCACAGCAATCGTGAACAAGATATTGATTGCCTTGCTAAAGACCCTGAAGGACTTCAGAACCCCTTCTGCAGCAGTACTAATGACGTGGCTGGTCTGCTGATCCTCTACCTCTCCATCAACGATACCGAACTTGCGCTTGCAGGCTCGGCAACCGATTCTACCGGTGTGCCCAGCAGGTGCTGACAGCAGTTGTCCGCACTCAGGACAGCTGACCTGGACCTTTTGCATGCCCAAATGAACTTACCCATATTTCTTCAATTCATCTATGATGAAGTGAACTCACAAGGGTTCAGACCTTACCTGAGAGTTGAATGACGAGTTGGCGTTGGCGTGGCCTGTTGTCGAAATCCATGAAGATGATCTGCTGCCAGGTTCCGAGTAGCAATCTTCCAGCTTCCACTGGGATGGTGAGTGATGGCCCCAGCAGGCTGGCGCGGCAGTGGGAATGGCCGTTGCCGTCGTGCCAGGTCTCGTCGTGCAGGTAGGTGATGTCCCGCGGAGCGAGCCGGTCGAACAGGTCCGGGAAGTCCTGGATCAATCCCGGCTCATACTCGATGGTGGTGATCCCGCCGGTGGAGCCAGTGCAGAACAACAGCACCTGCCCCTCGTCAAGACCTGCAGAGGCCACCATCCGCGCTACATCGCCCGTGATGTCGACCATCTGGCCCTCTCCCTGGGTCTCCAATTCCATTCGTTCCGTCCTCATGATGCTCTCAGCCATGCTCTCGCCCACCCCTACGGGGGAGCTTCAGGTCGTTCATTCCTGCTGCTGGATGGAAGTGCGAACGCCGAGAGTCGAACTCGGGTCAGCAGGTTGGGAACCTACGATCATGCCATTAGACCACGTTCGCATCGGCACGGCGACCGGTCACCAATAATTGAGCGATTGGGTCAGCGGCCGTTGCCGCCGCGACGGCGTTGCTCGTCGAGCGCCTCGGTCATCGACAACCTTCCGACAGCCACAGCCTGGGCAAGTTCACCGGGCAGCGTCAGTTGACCGTCGCTCTGCTTACGGCTCCTGTCCTGGATCTCACGCACCTCTCCCGGAGTGGGACGGACCGGCCGGCGGTCGCGGACGGGCACCCCTTCGAGTTGTGCGATCCTTGCCGCCGAGACGTGATGCTGGTGCCGCGGAGTCCCAGCCGATGTAGTGCTCTCATCGACCCGTTCCACTTCCAATCCGCGCGTCAGGCTCACGTTCGCCAGCCGCGTGCCGATTGTCGGCGAACCGTCACCGATTCTCACCACCGCTCGCTCATGCTCGATGGCGCGCAACAGGTCACCGATGCGGTCGACCGTCTCATCGATGCCCTCCAGTTGCTCTACTCCCAGCAGCAGGCCATCACCCAACCACGCCAGTCCTGGACGCGGCCCGGGATCAATGCCGAACGCCAACAGGCTCACCGGTCCGTGCGATTTGGAGAGGCGCTGCGCCTGCTCGATTCCCAGCTCCACTTCCTCGACGGTGCAAGCAACCCCGCCGGGAAGATCCGATTCGGCGACCTCCTCTGGCGTCGCCAGCCAGATTCCCTGCGGCTCCGGGAGCGGCGCATCGTGGGGAATCTGCACGCAGGAGATGCGCTTGCGTTTCATCGCTTCCAGTAGGCGGTAGGCCAGGCGGAAGTCCGAGGTTCGAACGACCAGTGTCCCCACGGGGCTTGGTAGGCCGCGCCATATCTCAAGGGTTGTGCTGCCAATGTTGGCGGAGAGAAGGGCTAGACCGGCGAAACAGACACCGTCCGGCTGATAACAACCGGAGCGCATTTGAACACCCTGTAGACCATCTTGCGCGATGGGCAGTCTCTACGAGCGAGAACTGCGCGCCGTGCTGGCTGGTAAGCCGGATGGAGTTCGGGCGGTGACGCGCAGTTGCAACTCATCTGAGAAGGCGCGCGCGATGCAGGTGATTCGCCGCCCGTTCCTCGTTGTACGCGCTGCCGGCAGCGGCGTGGGCGGCGCAGGCGACCTGCTGGCGATCCGCGGAGATGTCTCCTTCCCCATCGAGGTGAAGGCAAACAAGGAACGGCGCATCTACCTCTCTGGCAGGACGTGGGAGCAGTATGAGGAGCTCAAGAGAGCGGGCGAAGCGTGTGGCCTGCTACCGATCTACGCGTACCGACTGAAGGGCGTGCGCGGGGATTCCTGGCGCATTCTGCGCGTCGAGACAACCTCGCTCCAAGGCAGGCTGGCCGTCATCGCTAACCGAATTCCGGCCCTGCCGCTGACGCGCAACGGTCGCCCCTACCTCGACTGGGAGGCGGGCCTTCCGCTGCACCGCTTCCTCTCGTTGCTCTGTCGGGACGAGGAGAGTTACGAAGCGACCGCTACCAGCCTACGCGCGCGTAACAATGCGTGGCTTGAACGGGAAGAGCAATCCCGAGCCGAAGCGGAAGAGGAGGATGTCGCCGTTCCTGAGGCTCTAGCACCCGCAGAGGAGTGGGTTCGGCGCTTCCGCCGCAGCTGAGCACTCCGTGGATCGGACTCTCACCTTACTCGCCTGCGAGCAGCGACTCAATCTCAACGATGGTCCTGTGCTGACTCTCCAGTTCCCGCCCGACGCGCGTCAGCGCTCCCTGCTGGAGCAATCTGCGGATCGCATCACGTTCTCGGCGCAGCGCCGAGATACGCTTCTCCGGCGACTGCTCGTCCTTGTTCGGCTTGGGTTCCGCCATGCTAACCGCACCATGTGAACGGCTCTCCTCACTTGAGCCCTGCGACGGGCCGACATACCGTGGCGCAGGTTGAAAGCAAAGCCGCGGCGAGCAGAGAACGTGACTAAGCAGCAACCTGACCGACAGCGCCTTGCAGAACTGCTGTTCATCATGGTGGCCACCTATCTCGCGGTGATGATTCACCCCTTGCTCGCAGGCGTCGTCATCTGGTACATCATCCTGAAAGGGCTTGAGCGGGCGGGTGTGCTCGACCGCTGGAACGCCACGCGTGTGATGGGAATCGTGCTGATGGTGCGCACCAAGCGAGGCCAGCGGGTACTGGAGGCGGTGTCCCGGCCGCGGCTGTTCTGGCGCATGTTCGGTGAACTCGGGCTCTGGACCTGCCGAGCCATCAGCCTGCTCGTCGTGCTGCTGTTCGTGCTGCTTCCGGTGATCCTCGTGCTGTTCATGCCCCAGGAAACAGAACCACCGCCTGCGCGGGAAATGATTGCCCTGCCGGGAATCTCACCCGCCATCCCCCTTGGCTGGGGACTCGCCGGGCTGATCATAGCTCTCGTGATACACGAGTACGGACATGGTGTGCTCGCACGCGCTCATGGAATGAGGGTCAGGTCATTCGGGTTGCTCATCCTCGGGCCGCTGCCCATCGGCGCCTTCGCCGAGCCGGAGGCAGAGGAATTGATGCGCGCCCCGCGCAAGGAGCGCCAACGTGTGTTCGCAGCCGGGCCGGCCGTGAACATCTACGCCTCGTTCCTCGGCTTCCTGCTGCTCGCTGCTGTCGCCAGCCAGTTCATCGCCGCGGACCCCGGCATCCACGCCACCGGCATCATCGAGGAAGAACCTGCACACGCCGCGGGACTCGAAGCATGGGAGATCATCACGCACATGAACGGCGATCCGGTTCGTGACTACGCTGAGTTCGGGGTGGTCATCGATGAGTACAGCGCTGGCGAACAGGTCAATTTGACCGTGCTCTCAGTGCCGGATACGAATGGCGAACGTGAGCAGAGAACCGTCCCGGTGGTGCTCTCCGACAAGCGCTCGTACTACGTCAATTCGTGTGTCGAGACGGAAGGCTGTGACGTGGAGACCGTCGAAGCCTGGCTGGAGGCGCAAGGCGTCGAATCTGGAGATCCCTTCCTCGGAGTAAGCGGAGTGGCCTCGAGCACTGTGGGAACGGATCGGTTGGCCGGACCGCTCTCTGACAGTTGGCCAGAGGGCAAGTTGGCTGCCGCGATCGGGTTCGGGGTGCAACCGATGACCCTACTGTTCATGCCCATCCAGACCTCTGGTGAGGTGATGTACGTGGAGGAACTCGATATGCTATCAGTCCCTGATGATGGCCTCGCCGGGATGCTCGGGATGTCTGGGATGCTCATCTTGGTGCACATGTTGTTCTGGTTCATCTGGTGGAACATCGTGCTCGGCGCGTTCAATCTGATCCCACTGGTGCCGTTCGATGGCGGGCACCTGATGCGCGACTGGATGCACGACCAGTTGAGCAGGCTGTCCGCGATGTCACGTGACTGGCACCCGATGCGTGTCGAGCGGCTGGCGCACAAGATGTCGACCTGGTCGAGTTTCACCGTGCTGGTGATGATCCTCATCGCGCTGTTTCTGCCCTACTTGCGCACGGTCCTGCCCTGAAAGGAGCACTACTCCTCCTCGGCTGAGGATTCCGCCTCCTTGCGGGCAAGTTCGATCTCTGGTGCTTCGGCAATCAGTCTAGTCGTGGCTCGCTCGATCACCCAGGTGAGCAGCAGCAGGCCTGAGGCGGAGCCGGCGAGCATCGTCCACGAACGGCTGGTGACCTGAGCGGCGTTGTTCGCCACCAGCAGCTTCACCGTGCCGGCCCACGGAATCTCCGCGCCCGCCACTCCTTGCACCCAGTCATCGCGTACGGCCAGAACCGGGCGTCCATTCTCGTCAGACAGACCCCGAGCGAGCGGGTATGCAGCCTGACCTTGGTCAACGTTGCAGTCATTGTTGTCGCCGAGCGTCAGATAGCCGGCGTGACCGGGGTCCCATGCTTGGATCATCAGCCCGTGCGGTTGGCCCGAGCACTGGATGTCCGTGAACGTCCAATCGATTGTGGCTACGTCGGTGACGTTGGTTCCCAGCAGATCCCAGGTGAGCACGCAGGTTCCGGCAAGTCCATCTGCGTCAAGCGAGATAGGGTCCCAACTCGCATCTGAAGGACAGGCCTGTGTGGATCTGTTGAGTGGTGAGGCGGTGTCGTGGGCCACTGCGTGCAGCAGAACGCGGTGGATCACCGGTGTGTCGCTGCCTCCATTCTTGGAATAGATGATCACGTCACCAGGGTGGCCATGGCTCGACCAGCCCTCGAACACTCCTCCCTCCTCGACGGACTCCGCCCAAGAGACAATCTCGCCGTGTCTTTCCTGCGCCATCACCAGCACGAGATCACCGGGATCGATCGCGCCCACCTCACCTTGCGGGTCGTGCATCATCGACTGCGATTCGACCACCACCATCGGCGGCATCGAGCCGGTGCTCACCCACAATCCAATGATCAGCAGCAGAATCAGACCGGCGGCGAGGACCGCCTCGCGCACCCATCCCGACAAGGCGCCCATGTCGCACCCTCTGGGTCATTCCTCCTCTTCCGAGGACGAAGCGTCCACGGCTGGGCGGGTCATACCCAACACGATGGCGAGAGTCACAATCAACAGTGACGAAATCAGATCGAGGTGCGGTGCCCATGTGGCTCGGTACTGCTCACCGGTGACCACTGCGTTCAGGTCGAGCGACATGTTGCGCGGCTCGCCGATTGCGTGCCTGACGGTTCCGAAGATTGCGTTCCATCCGAAGGCGATCAGACCGACGACGGACAATCCGACTATCTTCCTGTTAGCCGTCGGGTCCTTCAGCCACTTCGCTTCTGGGAATCGCTTCGAGAGCAACGACTCCTTGGTGTCAAGCCAGTTCCTGAGCCATAACGAACCCTCGCTCTCGACCAGTTCGACGCCGGCGGGCATGGACTTCCGAATCCCCAGCTCGACCCGCTTCGACTCGAGGCGCGCCCTCCATTGGCTGCCGAGTATTTCAGCGCCATCCTCGGCCTCCTTGCGCCGCCGCTCGAACTCCGCCCGGGACCCCAGTTCGAGAATCTCCCGCATGGTGTTACGGTGGCTGAGATAGTGGAAGAACTCAGGTCCAACAATGATGAGGAGCGTCACGCCAGCGCCCAACGCCACCCACGTCCACGTGAGCATGTCGCTGTACTCGTTCGCCCCCTGCTGCGCATTGGGCAACAGGAACAGCAGGTAGATGAGCGCCCAGAGCATCATCGCCAATCCAGCGACGAAGGTCGTCCCGAGGAGGACGAGGTGGTTGTCACGCTGTCCTTGCCACCAGTCGCCCAACGGTTTGAACAGCGACTTGCGAAAGCGCTTCAGTTTACGACTGATGGACACGTTCTCACCCGGCCCACGCAGCGGTCCGCCTGTCTTTGCTCTTGCCCACCGGCGTACAGTGGGACTTTGACTTCTACGCACCAAGGTTAAATGGGCATCTTGACGGTCACAAAGTGACCGGCCATGTCGAGCGAAAGCGATACCCGCGCCAAGGTTCCCTTCTTGCTCGTCTGGCTCATGCTGGCAGCCAGCATAGCACCCCTGGCAGCCGCATCGAGTACAGAGACTCAGTTCTCTGACGGCACCACCTCGTACACTCACACCTTCAGCGGTGTCGGCACCGGCAGCACCGCAGGGATCGTGATGCCCACTGGAGCCGAGGTGACGGCGGCGACGTTCAACCTCCTCGGAGAAGCGGCGACCACCACGTGGGCGAACGCCTCAACCAACACAAACTTCGGCGGGCCAGCGACCACCAACGGACTGATGTCCGTTCCTTGGTTCACCCAAGGCTACCGCTACGATATCGACGTCGACAACGACAAGGCGTTCTTGAGGCCCCAGGAGACCACCCAAGAGTGGAAGTTGACCAGCAGCAGCGACATCTCCAGCAACACCAACGGCCACCACAACACAACGGGGGCGTTCTTCGCCAACGGCGACCAAGGCTACCTGTCCGCCTCGCAGATGGGGGTGCAAGACACGGTGAGCGGAGGAACCTGGAGTTATGGCGGACCGGTGGTGGAACAGGGTGATGAATATCAGGTGATCATCTGGACGTCCACCAGCACCCAGATTCCGTACATCCACCGCTGGTACAAGTCTAACGGCACCTACATTGGTCAGGGTACATTCGACACGACGACGAACTGCAACCTCAACGCCGCCCGCTACATCTACGACGCCACCAGCGACGGCAACGGCACCGTCTGGACTGCCAGTTACTCCTACCGCGCCTTCGCCAAGTGGAGTGTGAACGGGGGCACATGGACATGCCAGGACTACTGGACGATGACCGGCAACAAGTATCCGATGGCCATCGCCTTCGAACCGAACACGAATGAGATGTGGATGCTCGTACGGAACTATCAGCAACCCACATGGGCGTTCTACGCCGAGAAGGTGAATCGAAGCAGTCCCCTCACCGTCATCCAGTCACAATACCTCGCGGACACGACGCTGCTCGGCTACAACGTGTACGGCTTCGACATCCAGGGTCCGCGCATCACACTGGCGGCATACGCACAGAAAGGCACGGGTCAGGGGACGCACCACATCTTCCTGCACACCGGAAACTGGTACACCTACCAAGGTGCGGTCGAACTGCCGAACTACCATGGACACTACGGGCTGGAACGAGCATCAGACGGCAAACTGCTGTACACCTGCTACTACTACTCTTATTGCAACAACAACAACCTGAATCGCAAGATATTCTGGACCGGAGCGGCCGCTCCATCCGACGCCAGATTGCCGACCACCACCAGCAGCATCGTCACTTCTGCCTTCATCACCCTGACGCGGTCGGTCACCGAGGTGTCGCTGGCCACAGCAATCACATACGAGCCCAGTTCCACCAGCATAGAGTTCGAGGTCACCAATGACGGTGGCACCACCTGGAAGCCGGCACTGCAGGGGCAGGCGATCACCTTCGCCAACGCAGGCACACAGATTGGCTGGAGGGCCTACCTGAACGGAACCAGCACCGCGACACCCATCTTGGACACCGTCGGCCTGAGTTACGTCGCCACCTACTATTCCAACGGTTACATGCGCCTCTACCGCTACTTCGGAGGCGCAGGAGGGTCCACCCCGGTCGCCGCCACCGTCTGGTGGAACGCCAGCACACCGGGAGGCAGTTCGTTGACGATGAAATGGGTCACCACCACGACATCGTGCACCGTGACAGGCACCAGCATCACGAATGGCCAACCCAGTTTCTTCACCGGCAACCCGTTCTACATCACGCTCTGCATCTGGTTATATGCGGGCTCTGGCAACGCCTACACACCGCTTCTCGACGACTTCGACATCGCCATCATCAGCAATGCGCCCAAGGATGTCTCGCTAGACATCGGCGACGACGGCTCCAAGGAATGGACCTCCCAGAACACGCTCCTCGGAACGGCCACCGCCCAGGGGTCCGCAATCGTCGCCGCGCTCAACTTGTTGATTCCCGACACTTCCCTAGATTCTAATGCTAGTCAGGGCACCGTGACCATCGGCGTCAACGTGGGATCGCAGGCGGCCGGGAAGGTGAGCATCACCTCTTTCACCATCGATTACACGATGCAGACTGTGAACTTGAACATCAACTACGATGAGGACATGATCCTGCACGAGAGGGTCGACAGTTACGAGGTGATCACGCGGCACGTGATCGGTGAGAACGCCAACGAGATATCCAGTGCCCAACTGGACATCTTGGCGCAGCCCGCCTCATCCGCCCCGAGCCTCTTGTGGGCGAGCGATGGCACGCTGGTGGACGACGACCCGGACGACTGGATCGTCCCGGACTCAGCGGGAACATGGACGAACAACAGCAACGGCATCCAGGAGATCCACTGGAAATTCCGCATCACTTCCGAATTCTTGGAACAGAACAACGTCGGCTTCCGCGTCAGTAGCACCGACAGCGAAGGTTACACGCCGATGATGCTGAGCACCGGTGCGGCGGGCATAGTCGTCAACCAGTCGTATGGACTTGGATGGCTCAAAGTGCGCGACAACGATGGTGAAGTGCTGTACGACGACGCTCCCGATGATACGTGGATCGCGGCCAGCGAGACGCTGCACTTCCAAGGTGCCATCTGGTATGCGTATTCAGAGGACGCACCGCTCGACTCGACCTTCGATGTCAAGGTGATGAAGCAGACCACAGAAGGAAAGTTCCTGATGGCAAAGGACAGTAGCAACCCCTACGGGGAGTTCTTCATATCAGTCCAGATGGATGACTTCGACCGCCCCGAGGGCGTTCAATACCTAATCGAAATCGACAACCCCCGCGACCCGTTGAAGGTGCTCACTACCAACAGTTCGTGGGCACGCACCTACCGCATCGACGCCACCCCACCCACGCTCGTGGACTCATGGCCACCCCAAGGAGCATACGAAGCTGGCTCTGTGGACCAGAGCATACGCGTGCGCGTACAGGACGCGGTCAGCTCGCCGGAGCAGTTGACGCTGCACTACTGGGTTGAGTTCGACAACGATGCGAATCGCAATGGATACGCGGATGAATCCGAATACGTCAATCAGAGCATGATGAACCTGACCGATTCAGATGACAAGTACTTCTTCGGGCACATCGATGACTCGCGTAACCCCAACATGGCTCAGGTCTCCTACTATGTCACCGGAACCGACCCCGCCGGCCATCCGCTCACCAATGTCAAAGGTCCGGGCTTCGAGTACGATTTGAGCACATACCGCACACGCGTCGACACGGACGCGGTGTTCACCGGCCTGGACTGGATGGGACACGTAGACGGAGGAAAGGTGTTCTCAGGTGTCAATCAGCACATCAGCCTCGGGCTGGTTGATGCGAACGGGAGAATCGACTACGAGGACATCTCTCTCATTTTCGACTTCGAGGGACCAGACCCAACGCGCGACCAGCAGCGCATCTCTTACTCCGGCCAGAACAACACCTTCTGGTCCGATGGGCCGTACATCATCCTCGATGATTCGTGCAACGACGGAGATGACGGCGGTTGTGGGGTTCCGGTAATTACCAACGACACCGGCATGCCGTGGATCAGGCCGTCGTTCATCTTCCGCTTCTCCTGGGACTGGCCGGACGAGGACCTCTCCGACCTGGCGCTCGAATACAAGGAACTGGGCGTGGAAACGCCCACTCGTGTGATCTTCGAAGAGCACACGTTCCGCGTCGAGAACGATCTCGTGCTCGACGCTGACTCGTACAAGGTCGAGGACGTGCAGGAGCCGCGCACCGGTGTGCTGTCAGACGGCAGCCGTGTCGTACCCAATGACCGGTTGCGCTGGTCGGGACACGTGGTCTACGAGGGAAGTGATGTGCCTGCGCCACGCAACCTCGGCATCACCGTCGAGACGTTCGACGGCGTACAGTACTGGTCCGACGGCAGCCTGACCGACGACGGTGGCTTCTCGCTCGAGGTGCCACTGGGAGCGGCGACCTCGCTCGCATCATCTGAGATGCGCACATTCCTCACCGGCATCCGCAATGTCCCAGGCCGCGGCGAGGACATGACCCGCGACACGGTCGCCACCACTCTGCAGTTGCACGTCGATCACTCACCACCGCGTGTGATTGAGCGTCTGGCACCCATCGACATCATCGACATCAGCAACACCTCCATCCTGACTCATGTCCCGGTCGAGTTCTTCGGTTCCGAGGATGCTGACCTGGCAGGAAGCCCACAATGGGTTCACTGGCTGATGCGCGACGACAACGGACGCCAGATTGCGTCAGGTTCCTCTGAACTCGGCATGCGCCAGGAGGGCACCGCCATCGAGTGGACCGGTACGGTCGATCTGATCGGAGATGGCATGAACCCACCCATCCAAGACTACGTCGTCGGTTTCTGGATCGAGGGCTGGGACGTGGCCGGAAACCCACTCGCCACCGAATCCAACTCCAAGTCCGATCCCGTGCGCGAACCGGTCGAACTGGACGGTGATCACGATCTCCAGTGGATTCGCTTCGGTGCGACCGGACCACAGCTGACCATCGAACGCGTATCAGCGGACAGAGAGGTCATGAGCAACGGGGCAAATGTCGAGATAACCGCGTGGGTGGCAAACCTCGGCGGACCGACGAACACCAGCTTCACCGTGGGATTCTACTCCGGTGACGACCTGCAGCCGTTCGCAACTCAGGCACTGGCGGGAATCAGCGACGAGGCCATCCCCGTGAAGGCGACCTGGGAGGCGAAGAAGGGTGTTGACCGGGTGCGCGTGGTCGTGGACATCGACGACGATATCATCGAAGTGGATGAGAGCGACAATTCAGCGGAAGTGGGCGTGTCCGTAGAGTATGCATGGGGACTCGGTTGGGTCGATCTGGCCCGCCAGAACATGCTGACGGTCATCGGCATCATCATCGCGATGATCATCCTGCCCGTAGTGGGGGCGGTGAGCATGCGCGGTGGCATGGAAACCTCAGTGTTCGAGGATGACCTGTTCTACGACGAGGATGAGGATTACTACGAAGAAGAGGACGAAGAAGAGGACGACTGGGAGTAGTCGCCACCCTTTTCATGGGTCGCACGACCCCGCGGCGGTGGTCGGTGACATGACTGCGTTCGAACTGCTCGCCCGGCCGCTCCAGAAACTGATCGACGCTCGCGGCTGGCATCCGACACCGGTGCAGACGGCGGCCATCGAACCACTGCTCGCAGGTGAGGACAGTCTGGTGGTCGCACCGACCGGGAGTGGCAAGACCGAGGCGGTCGTGCTTCCTCTGCTCAGCCGGGCACTCGCACATTCTTGGCAACCGATGGCGATTCTCTACGTGACGCCCCTCAGAGCGCTCAACCGGGACATCGACCGGCGCATCGCTGATCTGGCCAAGGCCGCAGGGCTCACCGCTGACCTCAGGCACGGGGACACGTCGCAGTACCACCGCACCCGCCAATCGAAGAATCCACCTCACCTGCTGGTGACCACCCCCGAAACGACCCAACTGCTGCTGCTGGGAAGTCGACTCCGGGAAGGGTTGCGCAATCTCAGGGCGGTGGTGATCGACGAGGTGCACGAACTCGCTTCCTCGGAGCGCGGTTCGCAGTTGCTGGTGGCGCTCGAGCGCATCGACGAACTGTGTGGACGCAAGGTGCAACGCATCGGGCTCTCCGCTACCATCGGCAATCCAGAGGAGATGGCCCGCTGGCTGTCTCCGAATGCGACGCCCGTGCTCGCACCCTCACCCCGAGGGACCGAACTCGAGGTGGTGACCGAGCCTGTCACCGATGCAGACAGGGCGCTGTCACTCGAACTGCACGTCTCGCCGCAAGGTCTAGCCGCGCTGCGCAGGTTGGCGACGCGCATCCGAGAAAGCGCTCCCTGCCTCGTGTTCGTCAATTCGCGCAACACGGCCGAGACGGTCGCTCAGCGAATCCAACGTCTCGACCCGGACATGACTGTGGGGGTACACCACGGTTCACTGGCAACAGAGACTCGTCACCAGATGGAACAGAATCTTCAGGAAGGGACGCTGCACGGTCTCATCTGCACCTCTTCACTCGAACTCGGAATCGATGTCGGGAGCGTGAACGAGGTTCACCAACTGCAGAGTCCCAGAGCGGTTGACCGCATGCTGCAGCGTGTCGGACGTGCCGACCACGTGCTCGGTGGAACAGGACGGGGGATGCTGCTCTGCTGGGAGCCAGACGAGATCGCCGAAGCGGCGGTAATCGCTCGCAGGGCGATGGCAGGCGACATCGAAGGCGTTGAGTGGCGTCGCCACCCACGCACGGTCGCCGCCAACCAACTCATCCTGACCGCGCTCGCCGAGCGGGTGGTCCCGCTCACTGCGGGAGCTGAACTGCTGCGTAGGTGCGACCTGTTCTCGGAATTGACAGATGACGAGACGCTGGCCATCCTCCGAATCCTGCACGACCGCTGGCTGCTGCGAGTGGTCGAGGAACCCGAGCAGAGCGACCCGCTCGACTGGCCGCCTGCATTGTGGGAGGAGATCTCCGAGTCCACCCAAGAAGGGCTCCCTGAGAAGAAGCCCAAGAAGGAGGAATTGGCGGGACTGGAGGAGCGCGTGACACGAGGCTGGCAGAGGGCGCTGTCACAGGAACTGCCTGAACGGCTCAAAGGTGGCTGGTTCAGCCCAGGTCCAAGGGCGCGGACATACCTCCAGAAACACCTGAGCATGATTGCTGACGAAACGAAATACGCTGTTCGCGATGCCGTCACTCGCCGTATGCTGGGCAACGTCGACGAGACATTCGTGCTCTCGCTCGATGACTCCGGAGCGGAGGAGGACGGTACCCCGCGGCGCTTCGTGATGGCTGGGCGCACATGGGAGGTGGTCGACGCCGACTCGGAGAAGGTGGAACTGCTGGTCGCGCCTGTCTCTGAGCAGGGAGAAGCACCTGTGTGGGCGGGAGAGTTGCCTCCAGTACCAGCGGACATCGCCCGCGAAGCGGGCGCAATACGTATCGCGGTGGCCGAATCACACGGATGGTCAACCGGTGTGGAGGAAAGTGCCTCAGCCGAACCTCGGGGGTCAATGGTAGGTCTCGATCCCTGGTTGACCGGCGACGCTGTGACCTACGACATCGACGACTACCCTCTCTCATCTCCCTCACTCGCCCTCCTCGCTGAGAACGTCGCCGAGCACATCGAGGCGAGCGGCTGCCTGCCGCACGCCCGTCTGCTGACATTAGAGCAGCGCCGCGACGCCATCGTGCTCAACTCCACTCACGGCAGCCGCATCAACGAGACGCTGGCTCACTTCCTGCAGGCGATGGCGAGCAACATCGAAGGCAGGGTCGGCCGTGTGCTAGTGGACCCGTACCGCATCACTCTACAGGTTCCCGGGTTGACCCCGGCAGGCGTAGTCGAATGGCTGACCGAGACTCCACCTGAAGCGCTCGACGACCTCATCCGCCTGTCGATTCCAAACGGCCGTCAACTGCGGGCGCGGCTGGTGCAGGTTTGCAAGGTGTTCGGTGTCCTGCACGCGGGAGTCGATCCACGCAAGGTGAATCTGGGTGGCATCCTCACGAGGTATCGTGGGACACCTCTGGTCGACGAGGCGCTCGACAAACTGTTCAGCGAGCGGATGGACATCGAAGGAACCACCGACCTGTTGCGGGCGATCCAGTCTGGCGCCGTCGAACTGCGCATGACGGCTCCAGGCGCCCTCGGAATATCTCCGCGCGGCCAACGTGACCTGCTGCTGCCCAACTGGTCGGCGACCGAGGTGCGCGAGCAGCTGAAGAACCGGCTGGTGAACGAGCGGGTGGTACTGGTCTGCCTGCGCTGCAAGGATTGGATGCGCTTCCGCGTCGAACGCTACGCCGAGAAGCACCACAGATGCGCCTGCGGTGGTGCCATGTTGGCGTGCGCTCGCGAAGGGCTCGAGGAACGGCTCAAGGAATGGGTCGCCGACGATGAACCGGCGGTGCGCAACCGGATGCAACGCAATGCCGAACTTGTACAACTGCGAGGAAAGGAGGCGATTCTCTGCCTGCTCGCTCGCGGCGTAGGACCGGACACAGCCACACGCATCCTGCGCAGGGTGCCGGCCGGTGACGAGGAGATGCTGCTCAAGACTATTCACGAGGCTGAACTGCAATACGCGCGCACACGCAGATTCTGGGGATGAATGGCACCCGCACGCTGAAGGGCTGGCACCACCCGAGACGACCCGAGGGAGACTTCTGCTCATCGGACTGACCGGGCGCAACGCTGGGGGCAAGTCATCCGTCGTTCGCTGGTTGGAGGCTCAAGGATTCGAGAGTTCCTCCTGCTCCGACTCCATTCGCCACTGGCTCACCGAGCAGGGCATCGAGATCACTCGTGACTCCTTGATCGACGGTGGGCGCTCCCTGCGCGCAGAGGGGGGGCCGGGAATACTAGCTGAGATGCTGCTGGAACAGATACCAGAAGGCAGCGACCATGTGATCGACAGCATCCGCACTCCGGCTGAGGTGGCTGCGCTCCAGACTAGAACGGACTTCTGGCTCATCGAGGTGCGGGCCTCAGAGGAGCTACGTTGGGAGCGGCTATCCTCCCGCGGCAGAGCTGGGGACGCTGAGACCTTCGAGCAGTTCCGGACCCAGGAAGAGGCGGAACTCGAGGCTGCCGACGACAGCGGCCAAGCCTTGCTGGCCACCGCCGAGCTGGCGGACATAGTCATCCAGAACGAGGGCAGCGTGGCGGAACTGGAAGCGGATATGGGGGCTTTGCTCTCCGCTCTCAGAGCCGGAGACCTGTGAACTTCATTCGCCAGGCTTGAGGTCGCCGCGCGGGTCCTGCGGCCCTTCGGTGAGTTGCACTGTAACGCCGTGCTGCTCGAGGTAGTCTACGCCGTTCTGTCCGCCGAAGCCGCCGTCCACGACGATGACGCGGGTGATGCCCGCATGATGGATGAGTTTGGAGCACATCATGCACGGCTCTCCGGTGACGATCAGCCACGCTCCATTGGTAGGAACACCGTTGGCGGCCGAGTTGCAGATGAGATTCATCTCGGCGTGATGGCAGCCGATCTCGATGCGCGTCCCACTCTCTATCTCGAGTTCATCGCGCAGGCAGACATCTCCTCCGCACAGTTCACCTCCGCCGCGCGGGCCACCATTGTAGCCATCCATCAGGATGACGTTGCGGTCCGGGTCGACGAGCAGCGCCCCGAACTTGGCACGCGGGCAGTTGCTCGCCTTGGACAGCGCCAGACACTGCTCTATGCGGATACGCAGGTGCTTATCCTTCATCTCGACCACCTGCGGACTTCCTTGTGCGGGGCTGACCATATCATGCCTTCTCATGTCCAGTATTGCTTCTCAGGAGCCGGCCTCAGCACGGTCATCGATTCTCTGTTGTCGAGTCCCATCGCCTCCAACAGATTGCCTACGAGGTAGATGCTACCAATTCCAAGTACAGGCTGCGGAGGAGCGCCCCCCGCCAACTGAACCGCTCGAGCAAGTGCAGCGGCAGGCTCAACCACCTGCTCAACCTTCGCCGGCACGCCTTGCGCCTCCAACTCTGCTGCCACTTCGGCTGCTGGAACCGCAGGCCTGCGACCCTTCTGCGGCTCGGTGACCACCACATGTTCTACCTCTCCATCGACAATCAGTTCGACCAGAGGGTGTAGGAAGCCGACAATATCTTTCTGGGGGGTGCAGCCCAGAAGAATCACTCCCGGGGTAGGATGGCTGTCCTTATCCATCTGAGTCCGCAACTGCTCACACGCCTTCTCCATGCCCGACGGATTATGGGCGGCATCGAGCAGCAGGGGCACCCCCTCATGCTCCAACCATTGCATCCGGCCCGGCCATACTGTATGCATCACCGCACTCTCCACCATCTCTGCTGGCTCGACTATGACGCCAACAGAGTTATCGAAGAAAAAACCGAGTGTGATTTCCGCAAGTCGTGCTGCATCTTGTTGAAATGATGACCAGCCGTCAAATCCTTCGATTTTCCGAACTGGGCGATGGCTTTTGTTGGCGTTGTCGAAGCGGATGATCATAGCTCGATCATATCGCCACCAGTAGGCTAAGGAACGCTGCAGTGGTGGTACTGCATCCTCAATCGCCTTCCTTGCTGCTGCATCATATGTCCACTTCGCGATGAACAAGGCACCTGGGCGGACTATTGCTGCCTTTTCAGCCGCTATTTCAGCCAATGTGTCACCTAGCACGTCCGTGTGCTCGAGTGCAAGTGCTGTCAATACACAGCAGTCAGCTACGCAAAGTCGGGTCGCATCGAGTCTGCCACCTAGGCCAGTCTCAATGACCGCCCTGTCCACGCCAGCATCTGCGAATGTGACCATCGCGGTGAGGAAGGTCGCTTCGAAGTAGGATGGGAGCGTGACCGGCTCCCTCTCTGCCGCATCCCGCACCTTGGAGAGACTCGCATCGAAGTTCTCAGCAGAGATGGGCACGCCATCGATTCGGATTCGCTCCTCGACAAAGCAGAGGTGAGGTGAAGTGAAGAGGCCACAACTCCTTCCTGAAAGGGTCAACGCGTTAGCCAGAATGACGCAACAGGAACCCTTGCCATTGCTGCCTGCGACATGGAAGCAGGGGAACTGCATCTGCGGCATTCCAAGTCTGGCCAGTAGTGCGGCGGTGACCTCTAATCCCGGGCGCATCCCTATGCCCCGCAACTCTTCAAGCCACGCTCGAACCTCGCTCACAGACTCCCCCCAGGATACCGGGGTTGCACGGTCGCCTTGAAATGGGCTTCGCGGCTCGCCCGTCCGATGGCAAACGAGGCTGGTACCGAGGTTGCGCGATCCA
>Ga0310125_10000424_pt1 | contig 19631 bp, 14 predicted proteins | sample CB11b_Tmax_Bot8__FD_203508 | JGI IMG/M metagenome (GOLD analysis project Ga0310125, IMG submission 203508) | Marine microbial communities from Western Arctic Ocean, Canada - CB11b_Tmax_Bot8 | ecosystem: Environmental > Aquatic > Marine > Oceanic | place: Canada: Western Arctic Ocean | collected... | reverse complement strand
CCTGACCGCGGACCACTATGGGAGTGTCCGAGCACCCTCTACAATCCCGGCTTGGCGTCCGTGGTGGGTCGTCTCACGAGGAATCGAACAATGCCCAGTTGCGTGTTGGCGTATTCAGGTGGCCTGGACACCTCGGTGATTCTCGGTTGGCTGCGGGACGAGGGCTACGACATCCACGCCGTCTACGTGGACCTGGGTCAGCCGTGCGAGGACCGCGAGGCGATCCTCGAGAAGGCTCACACCCAGGGAGTCGTCTCGGCCCGGATCGTCGACGCCCAGGAAGAACTCTGTCGCGACTTCGCCTTCCCCGTGCTGCAGTGGCAGGCCCGCTACGAAGGTCCCTACCTGCTGGGCACCTCGATCGCCCGACCGCTGATCTCGAAGGTCTGCCTGGGTGTGGCCCGGGAAGTCGGAGCCAACGCGTACGCTCATGGTGCCACCGGCAAGGGGAACGACCAGTGCCGGTTTCAGCTGGCCGCCGAGGCGTTGGATCCTGGAGTCGAGGTGATTGCTCCGTGGCGGATCGAGCGATTCCGCGAGCTGTTCCCGGGTCGGACCGAGCTGATTGCCTACTGCCAGGAGAAGGGGATCGAGATCAAGGCGTCGGTTGAGAAGCCGTACAGTTCCGACGAGAACTGCCTGCACATCAGCTACGAGGCGGGCCAGCTGGAAGACCTCGAGCAGAACGGGGTCGAACTGGTCGACTTTGGCATGACGGTCTCGCCCCAGGAGGCTCCCGATGAGGCTGAGACGCTGGAGATCGGGTTCGAGGCGGGCGTGCCGGTTTTGATCGACGGGCAGGCCTACAGTCCGCTGGCGATGGTGCAGGAACTGAACACCCGTGCCGGTCGCCACGGGGTGGGCCGGATCGACATGGTCGAGAACCGGTTCGTGGGAATGAAGAGTCGCGGTGTGTACGAGGCACCGGGGATGACGGTGTTGTACGAGGCTCACCGGCTGGTCGAGCAGTTGACCCTGGACCGCGACCTGTTGCACCTGAGGGACCGGTTGTCGCCGGAGGTGGCCGAGATGGTCTATTACGGGTTCTGGTTCTGCCCCAAGTTCGACGCGTTGCTGGCCTTCATCCGCGAGGCTCAGCAGCCGGTCACCGGTTCGGTGACCCTGAAGCTCTACAAGGGCAACATCAGCGTCGTCGGACGCCGCAGTCCCAACAGTCTCTACGACGCCGAGGTGGCGAGCATGGAGGGTGGCGGGTCGTACAACCAGGACGACGCGGAGGGCTTCCTGAGGATCATGGGCCTGCCGGCTCGAGTGCAGGGAAGCGTCTCGCCCCGGGAGTATTGAGCGGGACTGGCTCCAGAGCCAGTCCCCGGGGCGTTACCGCAGGCGAACGGCTTGCAGCGACCTGACCACCAGCAGATCTGATTGCAGGTCGCGGTCGAAGTGCCGGGGACCGGTCAGTCCGACCGAGCGGTTGACCCAGGCGGCCAGATTGATCCCTCGAGCCGGTCTCAGGAACGCCAGCAGTTTCCCGTCGGGTGCGACGAGCACAAAGGACGGCAGACTGGGGTGCCGGGTTCCGACCGGACGCACGATGCCCGCGCCGCTGAACTGAGGCACAGGCCGGGGGCGGGGCACCGGTGTTGGGCGTGTCACCGGTTGGGCTGGCCCGGTGACCTGGTGACCGGCTTGGCGAATGGCGGTGTCGCGGCGATTGGTCGATTCGGCCAAGGCCTGGATCTCGTTGAGCGTCTGCTGACGGGTTCGGTAACGGGTCACCGCCGCCAGGCGTCGTCGGACCAGGCTGCCGAAACCGGGAACGCGGGTCGACGCCATCAGCTTGCGGTAGTCGGCCTCGAGCTGATCAAACGACCAGCCGGCGGGCGGTCCGCCGGCGATGCGGCCGAAGGTCGCATCGAGTGTCTTCAAGGTCTCGTAGGCCCGCTTGTCGATCGGAGTCGTCTCGTAGGTGATCTCTGAGGTGCCCCGCCGGGTGTCCTGGATCGAGGCCGTCCTGATCTTGCGATCGGTGGTCTTCTTGACGGGTTGGTCGGGGGTGGGGTTGGTGAGCGGTGCGAGTACTCCGCCTGAGACCCAGCGAAACTCGAGCCGGGGCGGGGCGATCTTCAGCAGTTGGTTTTCCGCCGCGTCCTGCCCTCGGCCGATGATAGTGACGGTTTCGCCGCGTGAGAGTTCTCTGGAGGTGACATTCCTGTCGGTCTCATCAAAGCGACTGCCGACCTGGACCGGCAGGCTGAGTGCGGTGATGGTGCCTTGTGAGCCGGAGATGTTGACGCCGTGGGCGGAGATCCAGCTGAAGCTGCCCTCGGGTGGGGAGACCATGAACCAGCCTCCCGGGTCGTGCCGATGGACGGTAACGCGGTCGCCTGCTGCGAGGCGTCCGGTGGGGTAGTAGCGTCCGCCGGGTCCGCTGCGGACGAGCACGTTGTCGCTGCCGACGGTGGCCTGGTAGGGGAAATCGGGCGAGTTGCCGAAGGGGTGGGCCGAGGGGGCCAGCAGCATCGCCAGCAGGATGACACGGATCGGGCGCATGGGGGCTCTCCGGAGACGGTTGGGAGAGGAGTGAGGCGGTGAGTGAGAGGCTGGTGGAATAGCCCATTCGGCCCGCCACGGCAATACGAGGATCGCCCAGGGACTGGCTCCAGAGCCCCGCGCTTGGCGGGGCGCCGGTGCCTGTCCCGGTGTCACCTGGCCGCTGGATCTGGGGACAGGCACCCTTCTCGGCTGACGCCTCGAGATGAGCCAGTCCCCGGCGGGTCTACTTGCGGATCGCCCACAGCGAGTTGAACGAGCGCAGGTACATCGTGCCTCCGGAGAGCGCCGGGGAGGCGGCGATCGAGTCGCCCATGTTGTTCTGTGCGAGCAACTTGAAGGTCTTGCCGGCCTTGATGACGCTGATCATCCCGTCTCGGGCCACGCAGATCACCTTGCCATCGACGAAGACCGGGCTGGCCCGATGCCGTTGCCGGTGCGTCCGCTCGTGGTAGTACTCCTGTCCGGTCTTGGCATCCATGCAGACCAGGTTCCCGTTCTCGCGACAGAGGTAGACCAGTCCCCCGTGGATCAGCGGACAGGGGACGTCGGGGGTGTTGTTGGGTCGGGTCCAGACGTGCTGGCTTGCGGAGTGGGAGATGTCACCCTTGCCGTCGGGCCTGATGGCCACGACCGGTCCGTTCTTGGCCGTGGGGATCACGATCAGGCCGGGGATGGCCGTGGGTGAGGCGACAAACCTCAGCGTGCGGTGGTACTTCTTCTTGGGATCGTTCTGAGGGTTCAGTCCGCCCTTGCGCCAGACCTCGGCCCCGTCGCTGGGGTTGTAGGCGATCGTGTAGTCGGCTCCGTGGCTGATCAGCAGCCGGGTCTTGCCGTCGCTGTAGATGAAGGGGGAGGTGTAGGAGTGCTTGTTTTCGTCGTAGGCATCGCTGCGACGGACCTGCTTCCAGACCTGCTTGCCCGTACCGGCATCCAGGGCCACCAGCAGTCCCTGGTCCTCCTCGGGCTTCGCACTCCGGCTGCCGTGAATCATCTGCAGGATGATCTTACCGTCCTCGAGGATCAGCGAGGCGGTCAGGCCAAAGGCGATTTTGAAGGGCCCGTAGGCGGGGCGGAGGTCGCGTTTCCAGGCCAGCTGGCCTGCAACCGAATAACAGGCGATCTCGCCGTTGGCCATCATGGCCCAGACGTGCTTGCCGTTGGTCACCGGCGAGGGTGAGGCCGAGTTGCCCTCGTCGCCACGGACCAGCTTGTTGCCGGTGCCGATCTGGTGCTGCCACTTCAGCTTGCCGGAGGTACTGAAGGCCTGCAGCAGCAGTTTCTGGCCGTCGACGCTGGTGACGTAGACCTGGTCGCCCCAGACCACCGGCGAGGCACCTCCGGGTCCGGGCAGCTTGACCTTCCAGGCCACGTTTTTTTCCGGACCGAATTCGGAGGGGATCCCCTTTTCGGTCGAAACGCCGTTCTGGGTTGGACCTCGCCAGTTGGGCCAGTTGGCCGCTTCGGTGGGCGCGGCGATCAAGTTGACAAGCAGGACGAGAGCAGCGAGCAGAACCAATCGCATCGGTGAAAGTCCTTGTGCAAGGCGGGTGCAAAGCAACGGCAGTCTGCCCTGAGAGTCAACCATCGTCAACGTCATCCTGGGTTGATCTAAATCCGTCCTCGGGAGCCATCTCGTCCGACTCGGCAATGGCGTCACCGGTGCCTTGCGACGGATCGGTGTCGGAGCGGTCGTGGAAGGTGACACAGAAGATCAGCAGGATCACTCCGGCAAACGCTGCGGGAATTCCCCACAGCATCTTCCAGTCGATGGCGGCCAGTTCATCGTGACGGGCCTGCGTCTTCTTCTCGGTCAGTGCCTCGACCTTGGCCGTGTCCTTGGCTTTCTCGGCACTGGCGATCTCTTCGGTTAGCTTGACCACCTCCGCGGCAAACGCCTTCGATTCCGCGGGCGTGTAGTGCGTCTCGATCGCACCGGCCACCTTGGCACCGATGAACATGCCGAAGCCGAGCGTGAACAGCACCAGGAGACCCTGGGCCTGGGCCCGGATCGGTTCGTCCGCGGCCTTGTCGGTGTAGATCTGCCCGGTGACGAAGAAGAAGTCGTAGCAGATACCGTGCAGCACGATGCCGCCGATGATCATCCAGTACAAATTGTCGTCGCCGGCACCGAATGAAAACAGCGCGTAGCGGATAACCCAGGCCAGCATGCCGACGGCCAGCATCCACTTGACTCCCAGCCGTTTGAAGAAGAACGGCATGACGAGCATGAAGAGGATTTCAGCCATCTGCCCGTACGACATCGTGAGGCCGACCTTCATGCCGGTCATTTCGACTACTCGGCTGGCGATCTGGTAGTAGAAGGCCAAGGGGATGCAGATCAGTGTCGAGGCGATTAGGAACACGAGGTAGGCGGGCTTGGTGAGCAGGACGAGTGCATCGAGTCCAAGGATCTGGGCGGCCGAGACGGGTCCGGTCTGAGTTGGCGGGGTATCGGGCAACGAGAAACTGATGACGCCCAGCAGGAATGACGAGCCGGCTGCGAGGTAGAACATCCCGACCGTCATGTCGTAGTTCAGGAAACTGACCAGCAGTCCGGCAGCAATCCAGCCGATCGTTCCGGCCACGCGGATGTAGGGGAACTGGCGTTCGGGGTCCTGCATGTTTTTCATGGCCAGCGTGTTGGTCAGAGCCAGCGTGGGGAAGTAGCTCAGCATGTAGGCAAAGAAGCAGAAATTGATCATGTCGGGTGCCGGATCGGCACTTTTCATCAGCACCGTGGCACCGATCATCAGGGCACCGCCGCCGAGGTGCAGGATGCCGAGGACTTTCTGAGCCGAGAAGAAACGGTCGGCGACCATGCCGACGAAGAACGGTGAAATCATGCCGGCGATTGGGCCGACCGAATACGTCCATCCGAAGTCGCCCGCCGTGAAGCCAATTGTTGCCAGGTAGTTCGGCGCCGTGACGTACCAGGCTCCCCAGATGAAGAACTGGAGGAACATCATGGCCGAGAGCTGGACGAACAGCATGGGTGAGAGGTGACGCGGAATGGAACTCATGAATCGGCCCGTCGAAGCAGAGGGAGCGGTCGGGAGAGGAGGTCGTTGATGATCTCTACAACTTCGTCTTGCCACAAGCCCCGCCCGGCATTCGACAACGGGCCATTCCTCTGGACACCCTCAACCAGCCGCTCGTACCATCCGCCACCGGTCATCTCACGCCTAGCGGCCCGTCATGGAACACAGTATCCACCGCCAGTTGAAGTCGCTGTACGTGACCGACAGCGATCGGCACGAGGTGACCGTCGACGGGTACCGGATCGATGCGGTCGACGGCGAGCGGTTGATCGAGATCCAGTACGGATCCCTGGGTGCGATCCGCAACAAGATCCGCCGCCTGCTGTGCTCGCACGACGTGCTGGTCGTCAAGCCTCTGGCCCAGAGGAAGCAGCTGATCAAGCGAGACGTTCCCGATGGACCGGTGGTCTCGACCCGCAAGAGCCCCAAGAAGCAGACGCTCTGGAACCTCTTCGATGACCTGGTTTACTTCGTCGACGTGTTCCCACACCCGAGGCTCGAACTCGAAATACTGATGACGCTGCAAGAGGAGTACCGGTTACCGGCCGAGAAGAAGAGACGGGTCTGCCGGGGTTATGTCGTCGAGGACCGGTTGCTGGCCGAGGTGACCGGGCGGGCGATGCTGCGGACTGTCGAGGACCTGCTGGCGATGCTGCCCGATTCGATCAGGCCCCGCGGGCGGATCGAGCCGTTTTCGACGGCCGAGCTAGCCATCGCCGCGGGCATCAGCCGGCCGTTGGCTCGGAAGGTCGCCTATTGCCTGAGACGCTGTGGAGTGGCCCGGGTCGTGGGCAAGGACGGCAACGCGATGCTGTACGAGCTGGATGAGAGCCCGTAGCTGGAGTCTCACTGCATCCAGCCGCCGCCTGTCTAGGACACTCGCTTGAGTGCGACTCGAGGCAACTCGAGCGACACGTCATGGATGTCGTCGGCTCGGATTTCACGCAGACCGTCGGCGAAACCGACCAGCAGCGCCAGGTCGCACAACCGCCCAATCGCCCGCGGGACGCCTCCGGTCAGCCGCTGGATTGCCGCCAGGGCGTCCGCGGAGAATACGGCCCGGTCACAACCGGCTGACTCCAGCCGCTCGGTAATGTAGGTAGTCGTCTCGTTTTCAGAGAGCGACGGCAGGTGGGCCACAACCGCCAGGCGGTCGGCCAGTTGAGGCACCCGGGTCAGCAGGGCCGAGAGCGAGGTGTGGCCGACCAGCAGCAGCGTGAAGTCGATCGCCGGCGAGTCTCGAAGATTCAAGAGCAGCATCAGTACCTCGAGCATCGGTGAGTTCTTCAGCAGGTGCGCCTCGTCGATCACCAGCACCGGGTGCTGATCCCGAGCTGACCAGTCGCTGAACCGCTCTCGCAACACCCGCAGCACGACGTCGAGGCCCTCGTCAGTCTTCTCGAGCAAGTGCTCCTCGGCCCCCAATTCGACCGCCAACCACCCGATCAACTCGCCGGGACTCAGCTTCGGGAAGACCACGTGGACGAACGGACCGTAGGCTTCGGTCAACTCGTGAGCCAGTCGGCCGGCAACCGTCGTCTTGCCCGAGCCGATTTCTCCGGTCAGAGCTGCCACGCCCAGTCCCGACTCGACCGTGTACCGCAGTTTCAACAACGCCGCCTGGTGCGGATGGCAGGCGATGAAACCCTCCGAATCCGGGCCCGAAGGAAACGGCGGCCGGGACAGTCCCCAGTAGCTCTCGTACATCCCCGCCGACTCCTCTATGACCTGCCGCACCATGATCGAGATCGACCTGGTGGAGTTCGGGTCTTGAGGATTTTTCCGGCTGGGGGGTGTGGGGGGGGTGGGCCGAGTGTTTCGGTTACAGTCCGAGCACGTCGTTGATCGTGTAGCTGCCGGGTGGTTGATTGGCGAGGAACGCGGCGGCGGCGACGGCCCCGTAGGCGTAGCTGTCTCGGGACTGGCCGCGAACGGTCAGGTCGATGGTCTCGCCGATCATGCCAAAGACGATGGTGTGTTCACCGACATGGTCACCGGTCCTCAGGGCGTGGTATCCGATCTCATCGGCCGGTCGCTGTCCGATCCGTCCTTCGCGGCCGTGCACGTGGCTGGTCTGTCCCATTTCCGCGGCAATCAGTTCTCCGAACTTCAGTGCAGTCCCGCTGGGGCTGTCTTCCTTGAACCGGTGGTGCCGTTCGATGATTTCGACATCGACACCGCCTGGTGAGCCGGCCAGTGCGCGGGCGGCGTCGGCGGCGAGGTTCATCACGAGGTTGACGGCGAGGCTCATGTTGGGAGCCACGATCAGGCCGGCGACTTCGGCCACGCCGTCGACGGCGGCCTGTTGCTGCGGGTCGAGTCCCGTGGTGGCGGCCACCAGCGCGATCGATTTCTCGCGACAGACCTCCGCGATCGCCGCCAGTCCTTCGGGAGTGGAGAAGTCGATCACGACGTCGACTTGTTCGGTCAGGGAGGAGGAGAGTGGCACTGCGATGGGCCCGATGCCGGCCAGTTCTCCGGCATCCTGTCCCACCAGTCCGCTGTCCTGGACGTCGATGGCCGCGGCGACTTCGAGTGTTTCCTCGGCATGAGCCAGCGCGACGATCCGTCGTCCCATCCGGCCACCGGCTCCGTTGACTCCGACTCGAATCACGTCACTCATCTCGGTGTGCTCCCGGCTGAAACGGCTTCGATCGCCGCATCGATCTCGTCTTGAACATCCTCCATGTTCTCGACCGACCGCCGTTGTCGCAATGGGGTCAAGGCGGCTGAGTCTCCAATCCGCCCCAGTGCCCACGCGACTGAAATTCGGATGACCGGTTCGGGGTCCTCGAGCAGCTCGACCAGCGGCCCGATCGCCTCGTGCCGCCGCGAGTTGCCCGCGACGATGGCGGCGTTGCGGACCAGCCCGGTGCGGCCGGGCCGCTCGAGCGGAGTCGGCCCCCACCGTTGCTGAAATTCCGATTCGTCCAGTCCGAGCAATTCGAGGGCATCGGCGGTGGCCAGCGCGGGAATCGGTTCAAACGCCGGCTCGTGTGTTGCCGGGGCGTCTCGATTCCACGGGCAGACTTCCTGGCAGATGTCGCACCCGAAGACCCACTCACCCAGCCCCTCACGCAATTCCACCGGGATCGGTTCGTCGCGGAGTTCGATCGTGAGGTAACTGATACAGCGGCGGGCATCGAGCACGTAGGGTTCGGGGAAGGCGTCGGTCGGGCAGGCGTCCAGGCAGGCGGTGCAGGTGCCACAGTGGTCGGTCTGGTGCGGAGCGTCCGGTTCCAGCGTGCGGTTGACCAGCAACGCGGCCAGGAAGAACCAGCTGCCGTGTTCTCGATCGAGCAGCATGGTGTTCTTGCCGAACCAGCCCAGTCCGGCTCGACGTGCGAAGTCGCGTTCCAGTAGCGGTGCGGTGTCGACGATCCCTCGCGTGCGGCAACCGGGCAACTGCTCGTGGACAAAGTCGGCCAGCGTGGCAAGTCGTTCTCGGAGCACGTCGTGATAATCGAGTGATCCGGTGGCGTAGCGGGCCACTCTGGCCGGGATCGTCGCCTGGTCTTCCCCGGTCATCGGCCCCATGCTCGGTTCACCCTCGGCGCGGTAATTCATCCCCAGCATCACCAGGCTGGCCGCGTCGGTCAGCACGCCATCGGGGTGTGCGTAGGCGTCACGCCGCCGCGACAGGTAGCCCATCTTTCCGTCGAAGCCCGCTTCGAGCCAGTCACCAAAATGGTCCAGGCTCTCGGGAGGCCCGGCCGGTACGATGCCGACCAGATCGAAGCCGATCCTGCGGGCCTCGTCGCGGATGGCGGCCTCAACGGTCTCTCGACCCGCCGAATCGCCTAACACTTGCGGATCTTCTCACGACCCTCGGTCACCGCAGCGGTCGCATTGCGGGTGTCGACGACCAGTCGAGCGTGACGCACGATGTGGTCGTAGTCGTAGGCCGAGTGATCAGTGGCGATCAGCACGCAGTCCTGCGACTCGAGGAACTCGGCGGTCAACTCGGTGCTCGAGAGATCGGGCACGTCGTGGTGCCTCATCCGGGGAAGCACCGGGATGTGGGGGTCGTTGTAGGACAGCTCGACACCCCGCTGACGCAGCAGGTCCATCAGCACGAACGAGGGACTTTCGCGGGGGTCGTCGACATCCTTCTTATAGGCCATTCCCAGCAGGCAGATGCGGCTGCCTCGCAGAGCCTGGCTGGTCTCGTTGAGGAACTCCATCAGTCGGCTGATGACGTATTCGGGCATCTGCGAGTTGATCTCACCGGCCAGTTCGATGAACCGGGTGGAGAGCCCCTGCTTGCGAGCCAGCCAGGTCAGGTAGAACGGGTCGATCGGAATGCAGTGTCCTCCCAGGCCGGGGCCGGGGTAGAAGGCCTGAAATCCGAAGGGCTTGGTGCTGGCCGCGTCGATGACGTCCCAGACATCGATGTCCATCCGGTCCAGCAGCATCTTCAGCTCGTTGACCAGCGCGATGTTGACCGCGCGGTAGGTGTTTTCCAGGATCTTGCACGCCTCGGCCACCTCGGGACTGCCCACCGGGATCACCTGCACGATCGCCTGTTCATAAAGCGCGGTGGCCAACAGGTTGCTCGGCTCGTCGATGCCTCCGACCACCTTCGGGATCCCCGCGGCCGAGTAGTCCGGGTTACCCGGATCTTCCCGCTCGGGGCTGTAGGCCAGGAAGTAGTCACTGCCCAGTGCCAGCCCGCTCTCGGCCAGCAGCGGCAGCACCACGCTGCGGGTGGTGGTGGGGTAGGTGGTGCTTTCGAGCACCACCAGTTGCCCGGGCCTCAGCGAGGCGGCGATCGATCTCGCGGTGCTCTCGACAAACTGCAGATCCGGGTCCCGGCTGTCGGTCAGCGGCGTGGGAACACAGATCAGCAGCACATCGGCCTCGGCCATCCTCGACTCGGCACACGTCGCCTCGAATTGCTCTGAGTCGATCCACCCGGCGACGGTTTCTGAGGCGATGTGCTTGATGAAGCTCTGGCCGGAGTTGAGTTGATCGACCTTGGCCTCGTCGACATCGAAACCGAGTACGCGGAACCCGGCATTGATGAAGGCGCCGGCCAGGGGCAAGCCGACGTAGCCCAGGCCGATGATGCCGACTCGGGCCGACTTGTCGGTGATCGCGTTGAGAAGTTGTTGTGGCACGGGGGGAGAGCTTCCTGGATGCGTGGACACCAGGTGCCCGGAATTCGGAGCCGGCTCGGGAGTTACTTCTTGCTGACGGAGACCATCAGCGGCGGGCTGCTGTAGGTGGCTTTCATCACGAAGTTGATCGAGACATTGGCCATGACCGAGACTTGCTGCATCTGGACCTCAGGCGCGTCGGCGGCGGCCTTGAGCACGATCTGGCCCTCGCTGGCCTTGCCGGTGATCAGCGTCTTACTGGCCCCCGCGTCGATCGTGACACCCTTGGGCAGCGAGTTGCCATAGACGCTGCCCAGGTGCCGGTACAGCACGTCGAGCGTGACGTTCTTGGTGAACCCGGGCGCCCGCTCGAAGTTGACCTTGATCGTGGTCGACGTGCCCGGTTTCAGCGTGACCGACTCGGTGCTGAGCTTGACCGAGCGGATGTCCGAGAGTGTGCCGACATTGACGGCGTGTGCATCGACCGGCCAGTGGTTGCGGCCACCGCCGGGCATGTAGGTTTCCTGCATGGGACGTGCGCGACTGGTCAGGGGCGGCCCCGATTTCGCATCGGCCGTCTGGATCTCGGTACCGCTGACCGTGATGTTGGCAATCGCCAGCTGGGCCTTGGCTTCGGCAGTCAGAATGATGCAGCCGTCGGTGCCCTCGGCCAGGATCCGTCCGCAGCGAGCCGTGACTCCCTTCGGGAGACCCTCGACGCCCAGGTCGATGGCGCTGCCGAACCCGTTGTGACGCTCGACTCGCACGAAGATCACGCCGTGAGTGGCCGGGGAGAGCTGGGTCTTGTCGGAATCGAGGAAGAGGTCGAAGTAGGGGACGGCTCGGGAGGTGCGGATGGCGTAAACGAAGCGGGGACCGCCTCGCAGGTGCACATCGCGGACCTCGATCACGTACTTCCCGTCGGCCGGGACCGTGAAGTTTTCGAACTTCGAGTCCTGGCTCAGCCGTTTCAGGCGGCGGAGGTCGTCGTTGAGGGCCAGTTGTTTGCCTTTGGCGTCGAGGATGCGGAGGTGAGCGTCCAGGGCGCTGCCGGCCCGCCGGGCTATCACCTCGAACGTGTACTTCTGGCCCTTCTTCGCTTCAAACACAAAGCAGTCGATATCGGCTTCAGACTCGATCCGCCCGCTGATGGTCGAGGGCACGGTGACGGCCTGGGCCGACTTGGGGTCGTTGTTGGCCGCGGCGGCTTCGACTGAGGTCGGCAGCCGGCTGGCGACGACCTGAACGGGGTTGCTGGTGGCAGGTCCCAGTGCGAGGCGATGCCAGCCTCGGCCCTCGGGAGTGTCGGAAGGCAGGTTGATCTTCAGCGAGCCGGCCGAGCCGAGGTGATGTCCGATCGGTGCCAGCGAGACGTCGATTCCCAGTGCGACGGCCAGGGGGTAGATCGTCTCGACGACCGGTCTGCTGTGCGATTCGATCGAGTACTGCCAGTTGCCGTTGCCCTGGTAGCGGACGTCTCGGATTTCCAGGGTGTACTCACCATCGGCTGGCGCGGTGGCGGCTAGGAAGGGGTCGGCGAAGAAGTAGTTGTCCGAGGAGGCCAGTGTCGATCCGGCGGCAGTTCTCAGAGTCAGAATCGGGTCGACGTGCTTCTGCAGGTCGTGGATGCGATCCTGCAGTCGTTGCGAGCGGACGAGGAACGAGAGTGGCTGGCCTTTCTTGGCTGTAAACTTGAAGACGTCGACATCCTCGGCCTGTTCGATCGCTCCGCAGATGGTCGCCGGCAGCGTGATCGCCTGGGCGGTCTTGGCCGAGTTGTTGTTGCCGGTCTCGTTGACGATCTTGTCAGCGACGATCACGATCTGGCCGATCGTGCTGGCCCCTCGCGGAGTCGCCAGTCGGAAGTCGCGGACACCGGGCAGGGCGTTGGCGGCGACGGTGAACTTGAGTTTCAGAGATGTCAGGCTGGGCGTCTTGCCGTCCTTGGGCTTGGGGACCGGAACGACTTCGGCGGTGACGCCGGTTCCGGAGACCAGCACCTGGTAGGCGCCATAGAGGTTGTAGCGTGAGGTGATGGTGTGCTCGGAGGCCTGGCCCACTTGCGCCGCCACCGGCTTGAGACTCATCAGCATCGGGTACTGGGCCCGGGCTGCGGTGGGCACAGCAGCGACCAGCATCGCGGCGGCGATGAGTCGGAAAATCGAGACTGGTGCAGGGCGGAGCATGTTGGGGATCGCCTGGGAGATCAGTGGACAAACAGGAACTGCTTCGAGTTGAGCAGCGCCCACAGCAGGTCCTCGTAGCATTCCTTCGGGCTGGGGCTGGCGGCGAGGAATTCGCGTGAGGCGGCCTGTTCCTGGGGCGAGGGTCTTCGGCCCAGGGTCGCCAGGTACAGTTCCTGGACGACGGCCTCGTGAGTCGACTTGGCCGTGAGCAGCTTGCCGACTCGACCTTTCGCGTTGGCCACCTTGCCGGCGATGGTGTCGCCGTTGAGTGTATGGAGTGCCTGGGCGAGGTTTTCGTCGGGAGACCGTTCGCACTCACAGACGCTGGCCCGCTTGGGCTTGGCGAAGGTCTTGAGGAAGTAGTTGGAGTAGAAGTCGCCGGCGTCGGGCAGTTCGGTTGCCCGGGTGCCCAGCGGCAGGCTCTTGAATTTCGTCTGCACCCCGGTCGCTTCATCGACGGCATCCAGGAGCGCCTCGGCCGCCAGCCGCTTGACCTGGAAATGGCTGTAGAAGCGGGTGTCGCCGACGTTGGCTTTTGTGGGCTGGGACCTGAGTTGGTAGAGCCGGCTGCTGACGATCGCTCGCAGCAGTGCCTTGAGGTCGTAGTTGCTGGTGACGAAGTGCTGGGAGAGCGCGTCCATCAGGGCGACGTTGGTCGGAGGATTGGTCGAACGCAGGTCGTCGACCGGCTCGACCAGGCCGCGTCCCAGCAGGTAGCTGACGTAGCGATTGACGACGTTTTGCGCGAAGAAGGTGTTCTGCTTGCCGGTCAGCCACTTGGCCAGTGGGATGCGAAGATCGAGGGGATGTTCGAGCGGCTCGCCACCCAGGGGCGTGGCCTTGCCGGTGGTGCCCGCCTTGACCACCACCACCGATTCGCGTCCGAACAACCCGAACTCCTCGCTGCTCTTGGTCCCCACCCCCTTGAAGAAGGCGGCGAAGCCGTTGTAGTCGCCCTGGCTGTACTTCTCGAAGGGATGATGATGACACTTGGCACATTCGAGCCGGATGCCCAGGAACAATTGTGCGGTCGATTCGGTCAGGTCGTTGGCGTTGCCGTTGATCCGGAAGTAGTTGGCCGGTCCGGAGGAGTAGATCGAGCCCTTGGCGGTGACCAGTTCACTGACGAAGCGGTCGAAGCTCTTGTTGGTCCGGAACGACTCGCGGATCCAGTTGTGCAGTGCCCACATCCCCTGTTCGCCCAGCTTGTTGCTGCTGTTGCGAATCAGGTCCGACCACTTCAGCGTCCACCAGGCGGCGTAGAGGTCGTTGAAGCGATCTCGGGCGGGGTCGCCGGTTTGTCCGAGCAGTTCGTCGATCAGCCGTTGCCGCTTGTCGGGCCGTTTCGAGTCGATGAAGGCCACCGCCGACTGGGGTGAGGGCAGGGTGCCGATCAGGTCGAGCGAGACGCGTCGCAGGAAGGTGGCGTCGTCGCACAGTCCGGAGGGTTCGATGCCCAGCTCGCGGAACTTCGCCGCGGCCAGCTCGTCGACAAAGTTGTTGTTCTTCCAGCCCTCGAGCTTCGCGGTGGTGGCAAAGGGGGTGACGAACATCGAGATCTCGGCCTGGCTGCCGAAGCGGATCATCACCGAGGCCTGGCCGCGGCCGCTGGCGGTGACCAGGCCCGAAGCAGCAATCTCGAGAATCGACTCATCCATCGAGTCGTACTTGGCCCAGGCGGTGACGTCGCGGGTGGACTTGTCGCTGTAGTGAGCCACCACCCGCAGCTGCTGCGTGGTGCCGACTGTTGCCACTCGTCGCTTGGGATAGACTTCCAGCCGCGTGACATCATGAGCCTTGCCGTTCGAATCGGGGCCTCCGGCCAGCAGCCAGGCCACGAGAATCTCGTGGTCGACCGAGTCACGAGCCAGTCTCAGGCCACCACCGTGCGGGACCTGCAGCGTCGGTTTCCTCAGGAACAAGCTCTCTCGAGGAGCTACCAGGTTGACACGCCTCTGGTGCCGGTCGCGGATGATCGATTTCTGGTCGAGTTGAGGGTTGTAGCCGAAGACCGAGAGCTTGAATCCGCCCTTGCCGTACTGGGCGGCGTGGCAGGACCCGCTGTTGCAGCCGTGCTTGCTGAGAATCGGGCTGACGTGCTGGCGAAAACCGATCGCCGGCTTTGCGGCCACGCCACTGACCGAGACTTCGACCAGCCGGACGTTCTTCTCCTGTCCCCCCTGTCCTCGAGCCATGACCTCGACCCGAGTCGTCCCGTTGCCGCGGGCGAGGAGTTCACCGGAGGGGCTGACGCTGACCACGTCGGGGTTCAGCGAGGTGTAGATCACCGTGCGGGTCAGGTCCGCCGAGCGATCAGTGCGGGTGCTGCCCTGTGCCGCTGCGCTGACGACCAGCTGCAGCCGGTCGAAGTGTCCCTTGAGGTGGACCTGTTCGGGAGCCACGACGATCGGAGTGCTCTTCTGGGCAGCGGCCTGGGCAGCGGCCTGACCGAAGAACAGGCCCGCGAGGGCCAGCAGGCAGGTGCCGTGGAGCCGGGAGGCCGGCCGCAACAGGGGGTGTCTCACGTGCAGGTCTCCGGTGTGTGCCGAATCAGCCGAGGCGGCCGCCTCGATTGTCCGGCCAGGAGTGAGTTGATGGTGGGACCGACCCAACAGCGGGCTGTTCGAAGGGGAAACCGCTTCGGTGGGGTCGGGGGATTCATTATGTCCGGTGCTTCGAGCCGATGCCATAGGAGGGCTGACACGTCAATCTGCGTTGATACATCCAAAACCCTGCTGGTAGAATGCAGGCAACCAGATCCGACGGCGATCGCGTCGTGTTCGGAAGTGACAGACGAATCCAGCGAGACAGAGTCCATGCTAGATCTCCTGCCCGGTCTTGATCGCGATTGCGAACGGATTTCACGTCGTTGCCTGTTGCAGGTGGGTGGCCTGGCGGGCCTGGGCCTGTCGCTGCCGACGATGCTGGCTGCTCGCCAGGCGTCCGCGGCCCAGGGCAAATCGCCTGCTGAGATCAACTGCATTCTGGTCTGGACACGTGGAGGTACGAGCCATCACGACACGTTCGACCCGAAGCCCGAGGCGCCGTTGAGTGTCCGGGGCGAGTTCGGCGTGATCGACACGGCGATTCCCGGCGTGCAGTTCACCGAGATCCTGCCGAACATGGCCCGCGAGGCGAAGCGGTTTTCGGTCCTGCGTGGTTGGAACCCGCGAAACGGCAGCCACGGCACGGCCGACCAGTGGGTGATGTCGGGTCGGCGATTCAACCCGGCGATGGCCTATCCGACCTACGGTTCGGTTGTCAGCCATCACAAGGGTTTCAAGAGCGTCCTGCCGCCCTTTGTGCAGTTGGGCAGCAATGTCGACCGCCGTTACGGTGGCGGCACCTCGGGGATCCTGGGCATCGAGCACAGTCCGTTCGAGATGCTGGCCGATCCCAACGCCAAGCAGTTCAGCGTTCGCGACATCACGCCTCCCAAGGGAGTCTCGATGAAGCGAGTCGACCGTCGTCGTCAGATCCTGGCCAGGATCGATGCCTTGCAGCGTCGCGCCGATCTACAGCCGGTGGCCTTCGAGGCTCTCGACGACTTCTACAAGGCGGCAATGGACATCATCACGGCGCCCGAGACCAAGACGGCGTTCGACATCGAAGCCGAATCGGGCAAGCTGCGAGATCGCTACGGGCGGAACCGGTTTGGCCAGAGTTGCCTGCTGGCTCGTCGGCTGATCCAGTCGGGCGTCCGTTTCGTCACGGTCACCGACGGCGGCTGGGACACTCACCAGAACAACTTCAACTCGCTCAAGAGCAGCCGGATTCCTCCCGTCGACCAGGCATTGCCGGTGTTACTCGAGGACCTGGCGGATCGAGGCCTGTTGGATTCGACCCTGGTGATGTGGCTGACCGACTTCGGCCGCACCCCGAAAATCAACTCGGCCAGCGGCCGCGACCACTGGTCGACCTCGGGGTTCGCGATCATGTCCGGAGCGGGCATCCCCCAGGGCCAGATCCTGGGCGAGACCGACGGCGAGGGTGGCCAGGTGGTCAAGAACGAGTACCACAGCGACGACATCGCCACGACGGTCTACAAGAAGCTGGGCATCCCGCACGACCTGGTCGTGAAGTCTCCCGACGGCCGCCCCGTGCAGCTGATCGAAGGCAAGCCGATCCGCGAGTGGATGTAGGTCAGGCTGTGCCTGACAGCCCTCCTGGCAGGTCTCCGCTCACAAGACCGCTTCCATTCTCCGCCAGCCAACTCGCCTACGACGACAAATCCGAATACGACCCACTCACCAGGTCGCCGTCGTCGATCCCGAATTCGCTGCGTAGTCGCTCGAGCTGCGTATACCCGTCCTCTTCGTTCTGGCCTGCCTCGAGCACGGCCTCGAATTCCAGGAAGCAACCGAGGCCTTCGACGTCGTCGAGGTGAATTCGCACGTTGTCCCACAGGAACAGATGACGGGTCTTGCGAACGATGACCCGGGTGCCGAGCCCCGTGTCGAGTGAGTCGCGGACGGCGGCGGGATGGGGCACGTCGAGAACAAGGTATCGGCTGGTTCGCGCCGATTCGTCGTCCGCGCGTGCGTACCAGATCAACTCGGCCGACTCACCCGATTCACGGCTCGATATCTCTCGCAGCTTCAGACGCCCGTCGCCGCAATGAAAATATGTGTCGAGCTGCTCGAGCAGATCGGCATCAACCGCACCCAGCGACCTGGCCACCTCCCTCGCCTTGGCCAGCTCCTCACAACGCGCCTTCAATTCCACGTTGCGAGACGTCACAAGAGCATATTGCCCTGCAGTGTCGCCGTCCCCTCGGCCACATCGAGCAGGTCCTCGGTGGCTCCACCCAGCAGGTTGTTGACCACCAGGTTGTCGCGGCTCTTTCCACGAATGCGGATCGCCTGTCTCATCAGAGGCTGCTCGCGACGATCGATGACGCTGTTCCCCGAAATCCGGCACCGCTGGCAATCGATCAACTCGATCCCTCGCACCAGCGAGTCCAGCAACTGGCATTCACTGATGGCAAAGTCGTGGCAGTTCTCCAGCGTGATCGCCGCCCCCGACTCGGGCGTGCCGTGGCAGAGACGCCTGGCCACCAGCCCGATCAGCGACGCGTCGCGGCAGCGGACGAATTTCAGCCCGTCACGAGGCGGGGCCTTGTCGTCGCCTCGCCAGACAAACGTGTTGCTGCCGATGGCTAGCCCCGAGCAGTCCTCGGCCAGCAGCGAGAGGTCTTCGGAGTCATAGATCGTGTTGCCCGTGATCGCCACACGCTCGACATGCTTCAGCTCGATCCCTCGAGTCTGCGAGCCCAGCACGTTGCCGGCGATCGTGACCAGTCGGGCGGCTGCGGCCCCGGTCGTATCCTGGCCGTGGATCCGCACGTTGCAGCCGCCCGGCTGAATCGTGGCCTGCAAAGTGTTGCTGCTGATCGTCACCTCGCTGATCACCCCCTCGGGGGCTTCGAACCAGATCTCCGCACCACGCGGTTCGCCCTCAGGCGACTTGTCCACACCGGGATGGTTGTTGTACTCGATGTCGTTCCCGGTGATCTGCAGGTTGTGGACGTCGCCATCGAGAGACTTGATGCCGGCCTGCTTGTTCCAGCTGATGTGGTTGCCGTGGACGATGATCTGGTGCAGGTTGCAGCGGTCGAAGAACAGGCCGTAGCGGTGGTTGTCCAGGAGATGGGAGTCGCTGAGAATGAAGTCGCGGTTGCGTTCGACGAGGCGAATGCCGTCGACGCAGCGGCGAATCAGCACCTCGCGAATCGTCGTCTTGGTCGTCTTCTGCAATTCGATCCCCGACGCCCGGGCGTGCCGGCCGACGATCTCGATCCCGGTCACCGTCGGGAACCGCTCTTGCTCCCAGGTGTGTTGCTGGTAGGAATCCGGCTGAGCGGTACCGCGGTGGTCGCCGATGATCCGGATCGCCGGGCCGGGTCCGTCCATCAGGATCCGCGAGGTGCCTCCTGTTCCGCGGACGGCGGCGTACCCGGTCCGCGTGGTGTCGATTACGAGGGGCCGGGTGATCCGGTAGGTGCCCTTGGCCAGCTCGAGCACCCCATCGCCTGCGGCCAGCGCGTGCTCCAGCGGCTTGATGTCGTCCTGCCGGCCGTCACCGGCGGCTCCGAAGTGGTTGACGTATGACATGATAGGGCTCCCGGGTTGGATTCTTACCGATCCGGCCGCGACTTGAAAACCACTCGAACCAGTTCCGGCCGACAGAGGTATCTCAGGGGGTGCCGTCCCGAGAGGCCCCGGCTGACGATCATCAGGGTCGAGCCTACCTGGAAATCTCCGGCGACGTAGCGGAGCCCGTATCGGCTGGGCGAGTAGATCGGCCCGACCAGCGGTAGGCAGACCTGGCCACCGTGGTTGTGCCCGGCCAAGACCAGGTCGACGTCCTGCCGGGCTGCCCAGCCGATGTTGTCCGGCGTGTGGCTCAGAAGCAGCCGCAACGTCCCGTCGCGCTTGGGCCCCCACTGGGGGAAGTCGCCCATCCACGGCAGCTCGGTGCCGGCGATTTCGAGTCGCTGGCCGTTGTGTTCCCAGGCCAGGGATTCTCCGGCGACATCCGACCAACCGGCGTCGTCGATGGCGGCCTGGCGGATCCTCTCCGGCTGCAGGTGCCAGTCGTGGTTGCCCAGGATGAAGCAGCGACCCAGCTTCGCCTCGATCCGCCCCAGCGTATCGGGGAGCCAGTCGAGCAGTTCCATGTCGTCGACCAGGTCACCGGTGCAAACGGCCAGGTCGGGCTGGTACCGGTTGGTCAGGTCCACGACCGCTTCGAACCAGCTGCGATCGATGGTGCCGGTCAGGTGCAGGTCG
>Ga0310125_10000418_pt1 | contig 19712 bp, 18 predicted proteins | sample CB11b_Tmax_Bot8__FD_203508 | JGI IMG/M metagenome (GOLD analysis project Ga0310125, IMG submission 203508) | Marine microbial communities from Western Arctic Ocean, Canada - CB11b_Tmax_Bot8 | ecosystem: Environmental > Aquatic > Marine > Oceanic | place: Canada: Western Arctic Ocean | collected... | reverse complement strand
ATTGATCAAAACCCTCGACCAAGCTTTGCGCATCGTGCACATCGACAATAATATGGGTGATCTGGTCATCAAAATGGCAGATTATGAGATCCGCCTGGATACGCCCAGCCTTGTCGAGATAGAGGGCGCGTCGAGCCTGCCGCGAACCCAGGCTGGCCACGTCGTTGGTCACCATGGCCTGCAAAAAAGCGGTACAGTCGGCGCCACGCATCTCGATCAGACCACGCGGCGGCATATCCATAATGCCAACACCCTTGCGGATCACAGCGTACTCCGCCTCATAGGTACCGAAGGTTTCCACCACCTGGTGGTCTCCATAGGTGACATATGTCGCCTCGGTTCCATCTTGAAGGTTGCGGCACAGATTGGTGGTCAGATCACCAGGCATTGTCCCACCATGATAAGACAATCACTACCCTTCATGTGGATCATTGGGATGTCATTTACTGCTTGGCTATCATAGGGTCGGCGTCCGACGGACCACAGGTGCTTCTGGAGCAATATTCCACATGGCGAAATTAACCATCAACAACATTGACGTGACGGGCAAGCGTGTGTTGATGCGTGTTGATTTCAATGTTCCCCTGAAAGACGGTGATATTCGCGACGATCGGCGAATTCGAATGGCTATGCCATCGATTCACAGCGTCGTTGATCGTGGTGGCCGCTTGATCTTGATCAGTCATCTTGGCCGCCCCAAAGGCCGAGGCCCTGAACCTCAATTTAGCCTTCAACCCTGTGCAGAACGACTTGGTGAACTGCTGGACCTGAAGGTCACTTTTGTCGCTACATGCACCGGTGAGGAAGTCCATCAAGCAGCAGGCCGCCTCACAGACGGGCAGATCATGCTGCTGGAAAATTTACGTTTCAACGAAGCAGAAAAGGCTGGTGATCCGGGCTTTGCCCACCAACTCGCCTCCCTGGCGGATATTTACTGCAATGATGCATTCGGCACCGCCCATCGTGAACACGCCTCCATGTTAGCGGTCCCACAAGCAATGGGCGGCAAACCAAAAGTTGCCGGTTTTCTTCTGCACAAGGAGGTCAATTACCTTTCTGATGCCATTGCAGACCCCAATCATCCATTTATAGCAATCCTCGGTGGGGCTAAGGTGTCGGATAAAATCGGCGCCATCAATCACCTGCTACAGAAAGTTGATGTGATTCTGATCGGCGGCGCCATGACCTACACGTTCATGGCCGCAAAAGGCCAAGAAGTGGGTGATAGTCTTGTGGAAAAAAAATGCCTCGATGATGCACTGGGGATATTGGACACCGCAAGTAGATCGAATGCCAAACTCATCTTGCCAACCGATCATGTTTGTGGCAGAACACTGAAATCGGACACACAGACACAGATGGGCGTGGATCGAATTGATCAAGGTTGGTTGGGTTTGGACATTGGCCCAGCCACCGTGGAGAACTTCAGGCAATACATCACCGGGGCCAAAACCGTGATCTGGAATGGCCCCATGGGGGCATTTGAAATCACTCCCTTTGACAAAGGCACACGGGCCGTTGCCAGCCAACTGGCCCAGGCGACGCTCGACCACGACGCCATCACGATTGTCGGCGGAGGCGACAGTGCCGCAGCGATCGAGGCATTCGGCTTAGCCGACAAGGTCAGCCATGTGTCAACCGGTGGTGGCGCAAGCTTGGAGATGTTGGAAGGCAAGCGATTTGCTAGTGTTGAATTACTGGATGAGCAATCAAACATCCTTCGATCGGCATTATCCTCATGATGATCGATATTACTGCACCACCAACTCGACCCCTGGTTGCGGCATCTATCCTTTCAGCTGATTTTGGCCACATGACTGCGGAATGTCGTGATGTCCTCGATAAAGGTGCAGATCTTTTGCATATCGATGTAATGGACGGTCATTTTGCAGGCAACCTGACCATGGGACAGGACATGATCCGTGGTTTGCGTCGGCACTTGCCTGATACTTTCCTTGATGTTCATCTGATGGTTGACCACCCTGGTGACTATATCGATGACTTCGCAGATACTGGCGCCAATCTGTTTACATTTCATCTGGAGGTGTGCCAGCCACAGAAGGTCGATGGCGACAATGCCGCAATCTTAATTGAAAGGATTCTCGCCACGGGAATGCATGCGGGCATGGCAATTAACCCGCCAACGGCCATTGGTGGACTGATTCCCTATTTAGACCAGTTGGCATTGGTTCTGATCATGAGTGTTCATCCCGGTCGATCGGGCCAACAATTCATTGCGGATGTACTAGAAAAAACCCAGGTACTCAAAACGCAACTTGGCATGGCTACAAGATTAGAAATGGATGGTGGCATCAACCCTTCGACCGCCCCTGATGCGGCAGCAGCCGGCGTTGATGTCTTGGTCAGTGCATCGGCCTTATTCGGTGCTAACGACCGCGCCGCAGCAATTGCCCAGATGCATGCATCCGATGGGCATTCCCCACTCAATTGCTCACAGTAAACCAACTCTTCGGCCTTGACCCTTTTGCAAGCGCCGCTTAGCATTTCAAACACAAACTGCGTTATGGCCCGTAGTTCAATTGGCAGAACGCCTGACTCTGGATCAGGAGGTTGGAGGTTCGAGTCCTCCCGGGCCAGTTCCTGCATGTCCTCGCATTAAGTTGCATAGCGTCGCAAATGTCCATGTCTTTACAGAACTTATGAACGTCATCGGTTTCTTCAAGCCCATCAGTATCATCGCACGGTGATACGCTGTGTCGTATTGGTTCGCGTGCTGACTGCTGGGGAATCTGCGGGGGGTGTCCATTGGTGCCCGTAGCGGCGAAGGCAGTTGGCTCACCGTCGAGCATTGCAGGAAACCGTGCCACCCTCAAGCTCTACAACACCAAAGACCTCGGTGCAGAAGTGGCAGCCGGACGCTCATTTAGGGGCGATACCACCATTGTGGTGGGACCCGGGGGAGTCCAGACCACTGCGCCTAATATCGTCAGTCAGCCTAAACTGAGTTCGGCGACGGTGGGGATGTATCCGCTGCTGGTTTCGATCAAATATGGCAATAATTGACGGCCCTGCAAACAAAGGTGTTGTCACTGCCAGAGACAAAAGGCGGGGCAAGGAAAAGTGGTCCCGGGATGGCTTTTTCTGTGCGCCCGAGCCATGGAATGACCCTTTTGCTGATGCGACGGATTGCGGACCAGCCCCTCTGGGCAATCCCTACCTTGTAGAAGGACGCCAAGCGGAATACGACCCCAATCACCCGGGTGCAATCGAGGTTTTTCAAGACGCTTCTGAAGGGTTCACGGAATTTGATGTCACCGGTTTGATTGATTCCATCGGAGGTAATGGCCTGTATGTCATTGGTATCAGCCCGCCGGGCCTGTTGCCGACAATGGACACCAATTATGCCCAGACTTACCGATCCAGTGAATTTGGAAGTACATCGCAGAAAATTGCAACACGTCCCATGCTCCTGGTTGAACTTGGTAATTCTCTGATCCCTGGTGACGCCAACGCGGATGGCCTTGTGGACGTAGCAGATCTTGGGGTGTTGGGTGCCAATTTCAATCAGTCGGACATGACCCTTTCTGACGGCGATTTCAATGATGACGGCATTGTTGACGTGGCCGACTTGGGGATCTTGGGTGCCAACTGGACCGCGTCTGTAATGTCATCGTCATTGAAGTTGCCCTGGTTGAAAGTGGTGTCAATATAATTGAAGTTGGCACCAACGATTCCCAAGTCGGCCACGTCCACCACACCGTCGTCGTTGGCATCTCCAGGGATGGAAGGGTTCATGTCAATAATGGATACGACGATATCGTCAATCATGCCGCCATCACGATTATCAAGCTTTGCCGGGTGCCAATAGAAAATGCCGTCGAGGCTTTCCATCAGCCCCGTGGGTGTGTTCTTGTGATTGCCTTCCTTACCATCCACGACCGCATAGTTGTCGGTTGAGTTAATGACCAGCTCCACATCTATAATGGCTCCTGGTTCCGGCTGCGTAAAGCCCACCTGCTCGTCATCGCCACCCTCAAAAAGCATCCGTTTGCCATCATGGTGGGATTCGTAACCATAGATGGCGGGTTTGCCACTATTTTTAGATCCGCTGTTGTGAAAGCCGAGCCCACCACCGTGGGTGTTGGGCCCCATTTTCCACCTGAACGAAAAATGATATTCAAGATCAGGGTCCATACCCTCGCTACCGATCCCCGCTTCGTTGTAGTGCGAGGCATCAGCCCATTTGCCGTAGCGATCGGTTCCATTAGCGTAATTACCAGTGAAGTCAGGGTCACCAGAAGCGATTTTGACCTGTTCAGAACTCCAGAGCTGAGACCAACCATTGGCAGTGTTAATGCTGAAATTCACGCTATGGCCGGAAAAGTCCTCTTGGAAGATAATCTCGCCAACGCTGAGCGGTGGCATGATCAATGTGGTCGCTAGGACAGCAAGTAGTATGAAATATCTTTGATTTTGCCTCATGGTCCGTCTCCTTTATTGTTTGATCACCCAAGGGAATTAAGCAATTTCCGTGCCATGACCATACGGGCATAGAGAATTTCACATAACATGAAATTAAATAACAACTTGCGCACTATCAACTGTTGGAGGAGGGATTAATTTGAAGCTTAGTTTTGAAAGGTTCAACAGGTACGTTTTGTACCACATGAGGTTTGATGGATGGTACGTACCCACCGAATAGATACTGCCAGAATCTGCCGACAACTTGTTTTCTGAAGGTAGATCCACCATTATCGCTTGGCGTTCGAAACACCCAGCGTTACCCTAGCATTCCAACGGCCCGGCGGCCGATTTGGGCGAACATAACACGTGAAAATACCTGTCCAGAACCTTGCATAATGGTGATGCTTATGACGCTTGCCGCCAGGTCTTCATCCGCCTCCTGGGTCGATCAAGACGAATACATTGACATTGAGAATCCCCAGGCCATCGGGACTGATCGCCTCGCCGCCGAGCGGATTCCAGTCGGCATCACGAATGACTACAAGCCCTGCGTGGTAAAGATGCCTAATGGCAAACTGCTGCTGATAGGGTTTCAGGCACCCGTCGGCCAACCCCTCCATAACGAGTACTGCTTTCTATACCGCTCCAACGACGGGGGACAGACCTGGCCAAAGCGACAGGATCTGGATTTCCAGGGGCGCGAACCCTTCTTGTCTGTGACGCGCGGCGGTGTGCTATTTGCGGCGACGTTGGTGCTAGCTCGCGTCCGCTACAACACGGACGGCTACGATTACTGTTGCCTTTATCGCTCCGACGACGCTGCAAAGACATGGCAGGAAACCAAGCTCCCCTTCGACGAATCGCTGAGATCGCTACGCAAGGACGGCCAGCGCCCCGACAAGGCCCGGATCGGTACGACGCGAAACGTGCTCCAGTTGCGCGACGGCACGTGCGTTTTCGGTGTCGCCAGTGCGCATGGTGCTGCCCAGCTCTGGCGGTCGACCGACGAAGGCCGCACCTGGGACAAGTCGATCGCCTGCGCCTACCACGGCGGGCCTGACATCGGCGCGTACGGGGGCCCAATGCACAACGAAGCGTTCCTGTTCGAGGCGTCCAACGGCGATATCCTGTCGATCAAGCGCGTCGATCAGGAGTTCTATCCACCGATCGAAGGAACGGACACGCCCCACGGCACCACCGATCAGTCCCACCGGATGGTGCTATACCGCTCGTCCGACGGCGGGGCAAACTGGTCGTTCGAGGAATTCGGCAGCTGGTACGGGGAGATGTACCCGTCGGTGCTCACGCTCCAGGACGGGCGACTGTTGTTCACGTTCACGCAGCGCACGTCAGTACCGCCCAACAAGCCGCCACTGGGCCTGCGGGCGGCGCTCGGGAAGCAGACGCCCGACGGCTTCCGCTTTGATTTCAAGCACGACCGCATCGTGCTTTCGGCCAAGACACCGGCAAACCTGACCAGCGGCGGTGGCTTCGGACCGACGGTTCAGCTTCACGACGGCACGCTTGTCAGCAGTTACTCCTACCGAACGGCGGATGATCAGCTACATTGCGAGGTTGTACGCTGGAAGCTGCCTGCAACACAATGATGGATCACCACCACAGGCTGCCACGCGATGAAGGTATCCATACCCGCCCGGACCCGCGTACTGGAACTTGGCACAAACCGCATGGTTGAACCATAGCCCAAGACCAAAGCATGACTGCCAGGACCATCACACACAAAACCTTTCGCATGAACAGGCCGTATCGTGTGATCATCAACGACGACGGTGGCCGCGGTTTTCGCAACTACGTGGCACCGCTGACCAAGGAGCAGTACCTCGCCGCCGTGTTCGATGTACAGGTCAAGGACAAGCCCATCGATGCAATGTTCTGGTGCGGAATCAACAATCCGGCGGGCGCCACGTGGTACGACTCCAAGGTCGGCGAGCGGGGCGGCGACCTCTTCTGGCCGCAGATCAAACAGGCGTGGGAGTGGCACGGAATGAAAACGCGGGACACGCTATACAAGCAAGGGCACGATCCACTCAAGTTGATATGTGACCGATGCCATGAACTTGGCAAGGACTTATGGCTCAGCTTGCGGGCCAATGATGTGCACCACTCCTGGGACCCACACTACAAGGGGTCCAAGATGACCCGCAAGCATCTCGAACGTGAGGACCTGCGGGTGGGACCCGACCATGGCCGCATGCCACAGGTGACCTACGCGCCCCGCCAGTGGGACTACGCCAAGCAGGAGGTACGCGACTTTGTCCTGGCCCTGCTGTCCGAGGCCTTTCTTGACTACGACGTCGATGGTGTGGAACTGGACTTCATGCGATCGGAGTTCCTTTTTGCCAAGTCCGACACGGTCGAAGGGACCAAGGCATTCAACGGATTCATGCGTGCATTGCGGGATGTGGCAGATCAAGCCGAACAGAAGAAGGGGCGCCCGCAGGGAATCGCGGTGCGTGTACCATCCTACGAGCCGGCCTGTGCAGAAGCGGGCCTCGACTGGCGGACATGGGTCGATGAAAAACTGGTGGACGTTATCACCGCCAGTACCCATCAGCCTACCGAGCAAGAGTCCGACCTCGCACCCTTTGTCCAAGGGTGCAATGACACCGGCACCTTGGTCTGCTTCTGCCTTGAGCCATCCGCCTCTGCCCCCCACGCCACCTATGACCGGTCGATGATCCATATCCATGGCGGCACGCCCACCGGGCTGTCAACCGAGAACTACCGGTCCATGGCACTTGGTGCCTATCAACAAGGTGCTGATGGTGTCTACTTCTTTAATACACACTTTCCTTTCGAAAGATTTGATACCCACCCAAAACTTGAGTTCCTGGACGAGATGCATGACCGCGAACTGATGGCCACGCAAGACCAGACCTATGTCGTTTCATGCCAACCATGGAACGGGAGATACTCGCACGATTGGTATTTTGAATGCGCACCACCCCGGCCACTGCCGAAATGGATCACCCGGGAGGAGCCGGAATATACGTTTACCATCACCATCGGCGCTGATCTGCAGGAAGCTGCTGTGTCACAACGACTACGCGCGGCCAAGCTCCGTCTATGTTTGGCCCAGATCACACCACCGGACATCATTGAAGTGCTGTGGAATGGAAAAACAATTGACGGCCAATTCAATCCTCCTGTTGTCCCAGGAACATGGCAACACTGGTACGCCATCCATTTCTGGATCGGAGATCTGACCGACCAGGAGCAGGCACCCAAGGCAGGAACACACGCCATCACCGTACGGTTAAAACACCGTAATCCAGAGATCGAGGAAGGGATCATCCTGCATTCGGCGGAGTTTGATGTACGCCATTGGCACCGGCCCGGCATGCCACATGCGGTCAATGAGCTACCGGGAATGTTTCGATGAACTGCAACCAATGCCTATCACACTGGGCATCTTAAAGACCTTGTGTGCCACCACACAAAGATCAAAATGAAAACACGTGCTTCCCAGCCAGCCATCAATCGTCATTGGGATGTTCTATGCCATGACATTGGTCATCGAACTGCTGGTTCTACCGGCGAACAAGAAGCAGCTGACTACATTGAATCCCGCCTTCAAAACCTTGGCCTTACTGATATCCAGCGACACCATTTTGAATTCCCCAACTGGAGTTCCTCGCGGTGCATGCTGAAGGTCAGCGTGCCGGGTGATCCAAAAATGATTCGGCCACCACGTCGTATTACCAGTGCACGAGCCAACTCCTACAGTGTCAGCACCCCAAAAAAATGGATACGTGGTCGACTGGCATACCTGCAATCCGGATTACCCCTGGATTTTGACCAGCCATTGAAAGGGAAGATCGGGCTACTCATCGGTGCACTGGCACTGTCTGACGAGAAGCTCAAACAACGCATCATGCGATCGGGACTCAAAGCCTTGCTCAGTGTCGACACGCGTGTGCCCTTCGGTTGGCCGGTCAGTCAAGGGGCCGCGCCACATTGGGTTGATGGCTTCAATGTGCCGATGGCTGGCATTGCTTACCACGACGCCATCAACTTGGTTGAACAACTACCATCAACCGCCGAACTGAGTATCCAAGCACGACATTTCACTTCAGCCAGTCAGAATATCCTCGGGCAGATCGTTGGCCATGAATACCCTGATGAGGTGATCCTGGTCAGTGGTCATCATGACTGCGTTGAAGAAAACGTTGGTGCCGATGACAATGCCAGTGGCGTGATATTCATGCTGGAGCTGGCCAGGATCCTTTCCAAGCACCGTTTACGACGCACGGTTCGCTTTGTCAGTTACGGGGTCGAAGAACGACTGAGTATCGGATCGTATCTCTACATGCGATCACTGAGCAAAGCACAGCAACGCAAGATCATTTTTGCCGCCAATGCAGATGGCATTTCCTCTGCCGTGGGCACGGACCATGTCCGTGTAACCGGGACACCACCGCTGGAACGCCTGGTCCAGCAGACCTGGCGTACAGGCAAGCACCCAGCTCAAATCAGTTCATCCGTCCATGCCTACACTGATCATTTCCCGTTTAATATTGTTGGCGTACCGTCCGTATCATTAGGTCGCTCAGCCATCGTCGGTGGTGCCTCTTGGCAACTGCACAGCAAACATGACAACACCGACCATGTCTCGACAAAGGTCCTGGCACGTTCAATCAACACCACGGCCAAGCTCCTTTTGCGCATCGCAAATGTAAAAACAAGCCTCTTCACCCGCCGGATTAATCCTATATTACAGCGGCAGGTACGATCCATTGCCCGTGACATCTACCGCCACCCCTGGTCACCTAAAGACACGGCGACGCAATAGTATCCCACACCGCGACCAGAATAATTCTGAAATATTATGCTTGAAGGGATATCGCTTTACCGCGAGGACACACGGCACAAACTTCCCGGGTCGTATGGCCAGATAAGATTTATTGGATTTTGACACAAATCAGCAATGCTGATCATCCACGCAATTCATCCAAGGCCGATCGCGTCCGCGCCGCCATATCATCCAACAGGTCGTCGCTCATATCAGACCACCAGGGGAAACTAACCATGTTATCGAAGAAGCAATCGGTTTGAGGTACATCCGCTTCCCCAAAGCCGAACTTCTTAAACAGTTCCGACCGGTAAAGCGGCCAATACTGCACGATAACATTGACGTTGTACTTCTGGCGCAGCAACCGAATAAGATCATCACGCTTCCGACCGGAATGCGTGGCGTTGTAGCGAGAGGCCATCAGATGATAGACATGCTCACAGCCGTCGGGTACACGTTGAAATTCGATTTCCGGATAATCCTCCAGGCCCTCCATGAATCGCTGCGCCTGCCTGCGTCGCTGATCGTTGATCAAATCAAGACGCTTGAGTAACTGAGTTCCGACCGCCGCCAGTGCTTCGGGCATGCAGTAGTTCCCCGGCCATCGGTCACCCATAGGTTGCACCAGGTTGTTGCCCGCCGGAATCCAGTTTTCAGACCGGTCCTCTTCGAACAACCAGTTACCCATCCACCGCATCCGCCGGGCCAAGGTGGCGTTTCCCTGATCACGCACCGTCAGCATTCCACCTTCGCCCAAGGTCGACATGTTCTTGGCACCTTGAAAGCTAAAGCAACCAAAATCACCGAAACTACCCACACATTTTCCTTTATATACGGCACCATTGGCCTGGGCGCAATCTTCAATCACCTTCAATTTGTGTTCTTTTGCAATGGCCATGATGGCATCCATATCAGCTGGCAAACCATAAAGATGCACCGGGACGATCACTTTTGTACGCGGCGTGATCAATGCTTGCACCGACTGGGCACTGATGACGCGTGTATCCGGATCGATATCCGCCCATTTCAAGGTTGCCCCAGTCTTGCCCATCGGCACCGCCGTTGCGACGAAGGTATGTGCCGGAAGGATGACCTCATCACCGGGCTGCAGGCTCACCAGGATGGCGCTTAGCTCCAGTGCCGAAGAACAACTATTGACTGAAACAGCATCTGCACAACCAACCTTTTCAGTAAATGCTTTTTCAAAGGCCTCGCCTTCGGGGCCACCGGGGATACCAATGCAATAGCCCCCTTCATGTACGACGCGAAGCAATGCCGCAACTTCGTTGTCATTTAATCGGGTCTGCACCGGCGGTCCGGCGATTGCATCAAATTCATCGGCTACGGACGGTTTCATATCAGGTCTCCACATCTTTCAATCATACATGAACCCTCAAACACCATCGGCGTCAAGCACCACGACCGCCGGGCTCAACCAGGCGGGCAAAGGTATCGTACCTTCGTACGGCAAGACAATCACCGCAAATCATACCTGCGGGCCCTTTCACATCCATGGACGTGCGCGACCGCTCCAGTGCATCGCTGTCCAGATCAGCAATGACCATGTTCTGCTCATGGCATTGCGGGTTGGCCTCTATGACCAAACGGCCTTCAGGGTCCAATACAAAACAGTAACCCGTCCATTGATGCAACGAGCCGGCAGGAGCCCATTCCTCGACATCTGGTTTCCCGTACGGGTTGGCCAGAGCTCGACCATGTGGATCCCGCACCGCTCCCCCATGATTGACCCCCACCACAAATACCTTGTTATCAAATGCCCGCGCAGGCGTCCATCGACTTACTTCCTGTGCCCAATCTCCGGGCTCAGCCCGCTTACCCGCAGAACTCCGTCGACCACTGGCAAAGGGCATGACAATCAGATCTGCCCCCTGCAGGGCAAGCACGCGTACTGATTCGGGGAAATCACAATCAAAACAGATCGGTGCGCCCACGCGCCAGCCAAGAACATCAAATACCTGCCACCGCTCACCTGGATCGTATGCGTGGTCGGCGCCACACAGGTGCATTTTATGCTGCGCGCCAATGAAACCATGAGGCCCAATGAATACCATGCTGTTGTATATCTTGTTACCGTCACGGAGAGCCATCCCAACACCAACCGCGACATCATGCGCCTTGGCTGCAGCAGCGATGGTCGCCATGCGTGACCCACCAATCGGTTCGGCCAACTTTTCAATCGTGTCTGGACATGTGCAATAACCATGGAGTGCCGTTTCGGGGAAACACACGAGCCTTGCGCCTTGGTCGCCAGCCTTTTCAATCCACGCCAATAGTTTCTGGAGATTGAGATCCGGTTCACCAAACTCGCTGCGAAATGCGACGGCAGCTACCCGTAGTACAGACATCAAGCACTCCAAACCTCAAGTGGAAAATCGTACACCTACCGGTTACCAGCTTCCAATGCCTTGTTCACCACTGGACCGATGGCATCCGCCATGCGCATAAAGCCTAGATCATTGGGGTGGCATAAATCCGTGGTACATGCATCCCGATCTGTTGTTCCGTAAAGCGTTTGCCCATCGACAAACCAAACTTTGGCGTCTCCCTGCTGCACCGCGTTCTCATAGGTCCGGCGAACAACCTCGCGTCGCTGACCCCACCGTACCGGATCGGCATCAAGCGAGGGACTTGATACGATCACAATGGGAAGATCTGGCTGGGCCTCTCTTACAATCTGAAAAAAAGGTTCATGAGTCTGTGCAAGGTGTTCGGCACTGGGCGCATTATAATCATAATCCATTACAAATACGCTCATATCCACCGATGCAATCACACCAGCCATCTCTGGCTCACCTTTTGCCGCACCACTGAAACCAAGGTTCACCAGATTCGCGTCCAGTCGCCGGGCGATGATGTGGACATATGCATTTCCGGGTCGTGATGCAGCACACCCCTGGGTGATTGAAGAACCATAAAACAGTATTGGCTTGGCCACGGTAAATGGTGTGGGTGGTTCAATCTTTGCATCAGGATCCAGACCGACAACAACCTGCTTAATCCCGTTATAGAGTGGAAAATCAAGTGTCCAATCGCGCATTTTCCTGTCCCATCCCTCCACCAAAATCTTTTCGTACGCTGATCGATCCTGCGGCAGGGGCAACTTCACACCGGTAAACTGCTTTTGGTTCTTCTGCCCATGGTACAGATCCAATCCACAACTACCCGACCGGGCCATGTGCGCCATGCTGACAGCAGCGGATAGCTGTACCTTGATGGCAATCGTGCCTGAATCACTTCTAAACCGCGCCATGCCACCCGATGAATTCCAGGCTGTACGCCTTACTTTCTCACTCATCTTTGGCAACTCCGAAACAGGTAAACGGCAGAATTCCTGATCCGAATCAAACCACGCAAAACCGGAGATCACAACGGGATGATCGCGCACATCCACATGTAACATCTTCTTGCCATCAATCTCGTTCAATTGCATTGGATTATTATGACAACTTGAGCGAATGACGCATGATCAGTTTAAGCATCATTTCCTAACAATTGTGGAGGATTGATCGTTAGTTGCTGATGGGGTAATACCAACCACTTGATTCCTCACCCCACCAATGGCAGCTGATGCGATTCAGTCACATCAGGTCAGCCAAGCCACATGGATACCACCGACAGAAATCCAACCCATCACGACGCCGGGTTAGGCTGAAACTCTATCTGATTAAAAGTATTTCGATCTCACGCCATCCTGAATCAACACATCACCCATCCCCCATAAAGGATGCCCCCTATTTGCCGGCCATACGAGCCAACTGGGGCGGCAAACCCTCCGCGGATTGACACCCTGCACCCGCGTTCATCGGCCAAGACTGACCACCCTTGAAGTCAAAGTCCTCGCCATACCCACACAGCCACATAAACTGACGCGCAACTTGGACCGCAAAGTGTTTGTCCAGGGCGCCTCCGAAGGGACTGAAATCCATCTGCGTAAAATCGGGTTCAGTTTCAGTGATCCAATCACGGACCGGAGATGCCGTTCGCCAATAGTTATACTTCAGCAGGTTTCGAATTCCCGTACCCGTTGCCGTGGTGGCCCGATGCCAGATGCCATAATGCGTAATAAATATTGATCCTGCAGATGCTTCGGAAGACACCGCGGAACGTACTGCACCGTAGTGCGACATGAATCGACGCTTGGCATGAAGCATATGTGTACCAGGGATCAACTGGGTGGGGCCGAGCTCACACGGGGTATCCTGTGGATAATAGAACACCTGTAATGTTTCCAAACGCGGGGAATCAATGGCTCCCACATCACGATGCCAACCACACGGCCACTGCCGCGGGCAGGATATGCGATGGTTGCTCATGATAACTGGCAACTTAAAATCCGCGCCCAGTAGCGACCGCACAACCCCCGACACGCCGGGATTTTCAATGACCGCGTCAACAAACCATTCTTCGTTCAAAATACCTTGCGGTTCGCCCTCCGGATGCTCATCAAGGTATGCCGTCGTTTGCCGGTTGATTTGGCCCGGAACAATCTGCTTGAGCATGATGTAACCATTCTTGCAGAAGTCGATGACCTCCTGATCCGTCAGGGTTGGCTTGCAGTCATGGGTCTTTGTGACATCAGCATTCACCGTGGCCATGGTCAGTCTGACCTTTCAAGGACAAACTCGCACCCCAGCCCCCAAGTGGTTTGCTCGCCGGAAGCCATGAGCGCCAGTTCAGGAAATTTAATGATACGCCAACCGTCAAGCATTGCCTCATGAACTGTCTGATAGGGCCAGTCATCGGGATCTTCGGGGCCGTCATGTACGCCGTTGCAATCAACCATTGACATTCCCTCGACCTGGGTTGTCACTAGCGTAGTCCGAGATTGAAGGTAAAGCAGGCGTTGGCACCGGGGTTTTGGTTTCCCATCATCACCAACCAACCCCAAGGCCTTGGCCAAATGCTGCTCTGTAAGTGTGCCATTCTTGAGTTGTGATATGCATACCCGCAGTTGATCTTTAAGATTCATCGCTGTCACCATGTAACAAATTTTCTATCCGCCATTTTAACAAATACCCAACCATCTAAGTAGCCGCATCATGCCAGATGGCTAAACTAATCTCCATGAATAAGGCCCAAAAAGTTCTTGTCGTTGGCGGCGGGTCAGCAGGTCGCCGCCATTTTCAATACCTAACTGATTACGGCCAGCACTGCACGGTATGCGACCCGGATCCAAACTGCCGTGTCATCCAGCAACACCCCGATGCCCAGCGTATTGAGGACTACGAGTCTGCTGATCTTTCACCGTTTGATGCCGTGGTGATTTGCACACCACCGTATTTACACGTCCCCCAGCTCATCACGGCTGCAAAAGCTGGCTGCCATCTGCTCAGCGAAAAACCGTTGGCTGTCTTGAATGACGACGGCCTTGATGAGCTTCAGGAACTGGTACGCCGCAACAACCTGACGGCCGCAGTGTCTTTTCCTTATGCAAACATGAAGGCAATGGATCGCATCATTGAACTCGTTCAGGCGGGCAAACTGGGCCGGATACGTTCAGTGCATGTCCACGCTGGACAGAACATCCTCAAGCCACGGCCCGATTACTTCCAAACCTATTACGTCAGTGATGCCCAAGGTGGTGGCGTACTGCAGGACGATGCGATGCACCCGATGATGGGGCTGGAAATGTTGCTTGGCAAGGAACAGGAAGTGACATGCCAGCGTCACAATATCGGCATTCGGGGCAAGGGAATCACCGCTGACGATACGGTCTTCCTTTGGATCCGGTATCCGCAGGAGGTGGTTGTCACCATGGACTACACCTTGCAGTGCCACTGGCAGCGCCACGAATGGTTCATTAATGGTGATAGCGGCGTGATCCGGTTTCTTGTCGAGGATCCGTCCATTGACATCCTCGATGCGTCTACAGGCGAAACCACTACCGAGCGTTTCAAGGACAGCTGGGATGATACGTTCCGCGCCAATGATGAAAATTTCATCGACGCCATTCATGGCAAGGCGCGTGCACGATGCACTTTGGAGATGGCCATCACCAATCACCACGCGGTTTTGGCGGCACGAAAGTCAGCGGAAATCGGGGTTGCAGTACAGCTCGAGACCAACGGCGGTTAGAAATGAACATCGGCAACCATAATGTTTCAGGCACTTCCGCCAACCCCTACATCATTGCGGAGACAGCCAGTGCCCACCAGGGTGACATGAATCGCGCCATCCTGATCACACAGGCAGCGGCAGCAGCAGGCACCGACTGTGTGAAGTACCAGATCTGGTCACGTGATGAATGCGTTACCTGCGATCATCCGGATTACGAGGTACTGGGATCCTACGAATTTTCACGTGACCAATGGTTGCGTGTCATGGATCATGCCCATTCACTTCGGGTCACGATTGCTGCTGACGTGGATGATGTAGCCGCAACCGAACTGGCCATTACCGGCGGCGCTGAACTTCTCAAAATCCGGACGACCAACCTGTCACATCATGAACTGTTGCAGGCAGTTGCTGAATCAGGCAGGCCGATCGTAATCGCCACGGGCGCGTCGACAATGGATGAAATCACGCGAGCCGTGGGCGCACTTGAAAACTACGGCGCACAGGATGTTATCCTGATGCATGGCTTCCAGGCCTTTCCCACGAAAGCCGTCGACACACATCTTCGGTCACTGGGGCTGCTTACAAAGCAATTCAACAACCTCGTTGGCTATGCAGACCACGCCGACGGCGGTTCGCCACTTGCGTACCTGCTGCCGGCTGCTGCTTTAACAGCGGGTGCGTGCATCATTGAAAAACACATCACGATCGACCGTGAAAAGAAAACCGAAGATTATGAATCATCCCTGAACGGACCTGAGTTCAAGGTCATGATTGAACAACTCAGGCAAGTCTGGTCCGCACTGGGGGATGCTGAGCATGATTTGAATGATGCCGAACACGCCTATCGCAAACGATACAAAAAGAGCATCGTGGCGAAGTGTCATATCACAAACGGACAGGTGATCACTGCTGATCAGATCTCATTTAAGATCGGCGCAGAACTTGGCTTTTCCGCGGACCAATTGGGATCAGTCATCGGAAACACTGCCGCACAGGATATCACCCCCGACACGGTTATCCAGGCAAGCATGCTACAATCATGATCCAATGTGATATGCAGCGAACCAGACCAACTGAACACAGGCCACACACCAGAAGCTTGACAGGAGCCGGCAAATGGCAATCTGGGCAGATTACCAACCACAACTCAAGGAAATATTCGACCAACCCAAAGTGCCGTGGCCGTGCGAAAGAATTGTTACAGGTTTCCCCGCACACCAACCACAACTTGTGGTCCATGAGGGAGAAATCTTTGCTCAACCGAGCGCAACAATTCTGAATTCAACTGACGGCGGTGTCAGTTGGAATGCATTGTGCGATAGCCCAATGACCGCACCGGCACCGGCCGGTACCAAACCACAGCATATCCCCGACGCCTTGGGCATTACCGACCAAGGCACATTGCTGTTCCACTACACGCTTACACATAATGACGGAAGGCCCTACGAACATTTCAACGACCCCACCTGGCACCAGGAAGCCTATGTCGTTCGCTCAACTGACCGCGGCAGGACATGGAGCGAACCCATCCAGCTAGACCCGAGCCCACACAATGCGGCAGGCACCGACCGCAGTCGCTTTTTTCGTCTGCCCGATGGGCAGGTAGGCCTTGCGATTTCCACGCACACGCAAACCCGCCCCAACAAACCCCAACCTCACGAGAACTGGTGGTTCGAGGCCACCATGTTTGTCTCCCATGATGACGGACTGACCTGGAAGCGGAGAGGTTCACTGGGCCGCTACACGTGCGAAGTAGATGTCCTGCCACTTGCCTCAGGTCGACTGATCGCAGTGGCTCGCTACCAGCGGCTCAAACTACCGGGCGATCCGGAACACCTGATCGACCCTGAATCGCAACAGGGAAAAATCGGCGGGCACAGTGTCCTCAAGCAGACGGTACTCCTCGACAGTATCGACCAGGGCAGGACATGGAGCGAACCACGCCTGCTCACCGGCTGGCTCCAACAGACGGCATGCCTGGTCCAATTATCCGATGGCACCTTGGTCGTTCCATTTGGGCACAAGACAGAACAATTCGGCCAGCGGTTCCTGGTCAGCTACGATGAGGGCCGAACATGGACACGGCGAATTAGTGAACTGGGGCAAGGAGGCCTGTTTGCATCCTCGGTCGTGCTCACAGATGACACCATTGTAACTGCGCACGATAACAGGAAGAATCCGGAAGGAACGTACTTCACAGTTCAGCGGTGGAAAGCACCGACTCGCCAACAGGTGGCAACCGATGGCTTCTTCGAACCATTTGCCATACACAAGGAACTATGTAAACCGCTTATGGGCACTGGCTGAGCATCCTAGGAACAACTGGAAACCAAGCGCATGATCAACTTGAACAATTACCGGATTATCGATCTGTCTAGTGAAATACTCCCGGGTGAATCGAAGATTGATGGACGTTACCTGCATGGGGAGGAAAACCAGACCGGCCGGCCGGTCGAGGTCACTGAATTCATTGCCTATGCGGCGCGCATGCATCACATGAAAGGACAGACGCACTGTGGCACCCATGTTGAGGGCACCTACAAATACGATGAGCAGGGCGCTGACATAGCTGACATGCCTCTGGAAAATTACATTGGTGAGGCAATTATTGGCGACTTTTCACATAAGTCCGTGGGGCAGGAAATTACAGCCGATGAACTAGAAGAAGCTGGCGTGAAGGGTGGTGATATCGTCCTGCTCCGCGGCAAGGTAGGCCCCAGTGATCAGCGGCCGCATCTGTCAATGCCAGCAGTCCAATGGCTGATTGATATAAAGATTAAACTGCTGGGAATGGAGTTCATAAAGATGTCTCCACCCGATACGCCGCTGGGCACGGAAGATACTGACGGACGAATGCTTCTCGCCGGTATCCCGATGGCAGACACCCTGAAGGGACTGCACCAAATTCGTAAATCACGCGTCTTTTTTATTGCCTTGCCGCTACGCATACACCGTATTACGGCATCGTGGACCCGCGCTATTGCCCTTGAAGAGATTGGCTAAACTCATAATTAAACGTCACTTAGACCCATCTTCTCCATGCCCCCATAGCTTGCCGGCCGTGGTCCAAGGGGAACGGGGCACCGTAAAAAGTCCATTATCACCATTACAACCATCATTATTGCTTGTAAACAAGGGATATAGGTTATAATTAAATCCACTAATACCCCGCTGGGGCAGTGTCTTGCCTAGTGTCTACAGGAGGCTTGGATAGGAACGCACCCATCCTCATTAAAATTTAGGCTTAGGGAGTTCTGATTCCTGTGCTCTTATACAGAACTGTGATGTTCTAACAGCACAAGCATATACAACGAGTAGGAGAAACCGAGATGGCAAACAGATGCCCCTGGAAACATTTACTGGCCACGGCTATAGGCGTGCTGGCGGTCATGTTCTGTCAACCCACCAATGTTCATGCAGCCCCTCTTCATGCGGGTTCGGAGCACCCGTCTATTTTCGGCACGGTCAACGAGGTTACAGGAACCTTCACCTCGCATGGCAGGATGAAATTTAACCATCGGGTCACGGGCATGGCTTATGATGGAAATACTGACACCCTCTACGCGTTAAGTAACAAGTGGTGGGAGGAGGACGGCCGCGTGGTCATCTATACCGTTGATCCGGCTGTCCCCAGCGGCATGACCACCATCGGTGAGTATGGAATGGCGGGACTTAGTGGCCTGGCTTTCGACAATATCAACAACGTTCTCTGGGCGAGCGATCAGCCAGGAAAAGTCTACGAAATCGACACCACTACCGGCGAACATGTACGCGCAATCGATCTACCTAAAAGATCTGACGGCTTGGCTCACGGCGGTGGCAAGCTATGGGGCATGACCGAGAATGGCTCCGTCTACTCCATCGACACCAACACCGGGACCATCGATGATCTGGTGGAGCTTGGCGATGTGGATTGGAATGCGATGGCCTATGATGAGGACACGAGGCTCCTTTATGCCAGCAGGATGGGAGAGGGGCGACAAAATGCCCACTTCGCCGCCATCAACCCGGTTACCGGCGCGTTTTCCGAACTCCCCAACACCGCGGGGGGCATTTATCGCTTTCAATCCCTTGCCCCCACCGTCGGCTTTGGCTCAGGCCCGGGTCCGGGTGATGCCAATGGGGATGGCGTGGTGGACGTGGCGGACCTGGGAATCCTGGGTGCTAATTTCAACATGACAGACGTGGTGTTCAGTGACGGTGATTTTAATGGCGACAACATTGTCGACGTCGCAGACCTCGGAATCCTGGGAGCCAACTGGAGTGCTGTGCAAGCAATGACCGTTCTCCAGGCGCTACAATCCTCCGAATTAAACCCACTGGTCCCTGAACCGGCGATCGCCACCATGATGATCCTCGGCTTGACATGTCTCGGATATCGGCGGCGATAATGCAT